>ERZ890510.22-NODE-22-length-126804-cov-7.841159_pt1 | contig 126804 bp, 108 predicted proteins | sample MGYA00521265_ERZ890510 | MGnify/ENA primary metagenome ERZ890510 (study PRJEB32303, sample SAMEA104408624) | aquatic metagenome | biome: Brackish water; feature: Chemocline; material: water | place: Baltic Sea | collected 2014-10-26T21:54:00 | depth 110 m ... | reverse complement strand
AGCCCGTCCACGGCGGCGATGAGGATGTCCTCGACGCCGCGGTTCTTGAGCTCCGTCAGTACGCTGAGCCAGAACTTCGCGCCCTCGGCTTCGCCCACCCACAGTCCCAAGAGTTCCTTCTTTCCCTCAAGATTTATGGCCAACGCCAGGTACACCGCCTGGTTCAGGACGTGGCCCTCCCTGCGCAGCTTCACGTGGACGCGAGTCGAGGTAGACGACCGGGTAGACCGCATCGAGCGGGCGAGTTTGCCCCGCACGTACGTCCTCCAGCACGGCATCCGTCACCGCCGAGATCAGCGTCGGCGAGATCTCGACCTGGTACAGCTCCTTCAGATGCCCCTGGATCTCACGCGTCGTCATCCCCCGGGCGGTGCAGGGCGATCACCTTCTCATCGAAGCCAGGCAGCCGTCGCTGACCCTTCGCCACCATCACCGGCTCGAACGTGCCGTCCCGATCTCGTGGGACCTCAAGCGCGAGGTCCGACGTGTCGGTCTTGACCCGCTTGCCCGTCTTGCCGTTGCGCGAGTTGCCGCCGTCGCGCCCTTCCTGGGCGTGCTTCTCGTAGCCCAGGTGCGCCGTCATCTCGCCTTCCAGCACGCGCTCCACCAGCCGGCGCGTCAGGTCCTTCAAGGCCTGTCTGGCCCAAGATATCCTCGGGTGTCTTGCCCTGAATCAGCCGGTCCAAGATCGCGTTCAGTTCCTTCTCGCTAAACTCCTGCTCCTCTGCCATGGGGTTCTCCTTTTGAGAATCCTTCACCATGGCCATTTACACAGTTTTCCGCACACTCCCGATGCGGTCCTGAAGACGGTCCGCAGAGGGCCCGAGTAGCCTCGTGCCTCCGACTCCCAAGCCGGCGGTGGCAGTGGCCCGCGAGAAGTCTTCACCGCCAGGAGGCACTATCAATTCGGGCCGAATCACTCATATCTTGGGTCTGGTGCGGCTGAGACCGTTCAAGTGACTGGTTGTCGATTGACGCCTAAGAATCGGGTCCTGTTGATCTCTAATGGACGTCGTTGCGCGCCCCGCTTGGCGCCGCGTACTTGCTAGCGCGTTCACTTTGACTGCCCCCCCGTCTTGGGAGACCCGATGGTCAACAAAGTCTGTAATCGCCGACCGCGCCAAGCCGTTGTGGCCCTCTTCGGCGCCCTAGGGCTTGTACTCGCGTTCGGCTGTACCGGGGAGCCGTCGGCACCCGACGGCTTGGTGGTCGAACCCCGTTTCAGCGCCGGCGACTGTGATCCTCTTAGGACCCGGAATGTGTCATTGTAGAGGTCGATCCGGATGATCCGACTGATCCCGTCTACGGTATGATAAGTGACGCGATCGCGACCTCCGCTTGCGGATGGTGGCGCACCGAACTCCTGGGCATGCTCCAATCCGGGCGGTTCGAGACGTGGACCGGAACCGGGACCGTCGGTGGGGACTATCACGATTGGCAGTGGCTTCCGTATGGCCACGGCGATCATATCCACTTAGACACGAGGCTTTTCGCGTATCCGGCCCAACTCGCTACCGTCATTTGGCACGAGTTTGGTCATAGGAACCACGCTAACGATGGCTCGTCTACTATGCAGGGCTTCGAGCAAAACACCCCATGCGAGGTGATGTGAGAATGGCGAATCTTACAAATAGAACGGGAGTCCTGCTGCCGATCATGGCAGCTCTGCTGGCGATCTGTGGGTCTGCACAACCGAGGCTTGGCGCTCAAGTCGAGTCGGCGACTGAAGATGCGGTCTTCTCTGCAGCTGCCCGCCATCTGCGAGGCGCACTCGACGGTGCCATCGCCCTCGACCCCCGCTGGGCGTGTACCTTGGTCGAGCAATGCAATGCCTCGCCCCACAACAGTCGAGAGTGGGGTCCCAGGACCGGCAGGACGACCCGGCTTCTCGCCGAGAGTCTTGAGGCTGTCGTGAGAGCAAAGGAGAGCGTAGTCCAGTGTCCGGCCTCCGGGCACGGATGTAGGATGGCCGATGGAATAGACCATCAGGTCGCGTTTGGATCCGTGCTCATTGACAACGGGACAGCCAGCGTTCGCGTGTATCGGGTCTCGCGGCGTGATCCTGTCGCAGGATCGTCCATCTTGGACCTATTCTACGAATATGATGCGACTCTGATCTTCGCCGAAAACGAATCCGGTCAGTGGTCTTTTGTGCGGGAGGATCTAGTACGCGTTTCCTGAGAGGGCGGTTGAAGAAACTCACGGATCTCGCTCGCGGTTCAAAACGGCGGACTTATGGCTTTGCTGGTGGTGTCAAAGGGTTGCTTCAGTTGACTGCTGTCGTCGCTGGAGTTGAGGTGTTTGTTCCCGATGGTGAGTGTCCGGTAGCCATCCCAAATCTCCGTGTCCCATCCAGCCATCCCCAACGAAAACGGGTCGACCCATCATTCAGAGGTCGGCCCGTTTCTCGTTCTAGGAGGTACCGTGGGAGTCGTAGACTGGTGGTCGGTTTGGACCAGCTCACACTCCCGACGTGCGTCAGGCTTCGGCGTCGCCCTCTAGGGACTGTGTCCGGAATGTGTCCGAGAACCCGGCGAAACCCGGCGGAACGCCCCTTGAACCCCGGCGGACGCGAGACAGAGAAGCAAGCAACCATGCGAAGTTCGCCGGGTTGAGGTAGTTGAGGGACCCCTTTGCAAGGCAGGGGTCGCCGGTTCGATCCCGGCTGGCTCCACTGAAGGAAACACGAAGCCCCTCAACGCTTTCCGGCGTTGGGGGGCTTGGCGTATGTGGTGTCGGCGTTGGGGGGGATTCAGAGCCCGCGGCGAGGACGTGGGCGGAGGGAGCGGACTAGCTCAGTCTCTCTTCGGTGGTCTTCAATCAACCCCACTCCCACGTTCCCAGACAGGCTTCAATCCGCCCCGCCCCGTGCCTCCCAAAACGGGAGGCGGATGACGACACCGCACCCCGGAGGGACCGACGGGCTGCGGCATCCGGGTCCGGGGCAATCGGCGCGCCGAACCGGAAAATGAATGAGGACGCGAGAAACAGGACGAGCTGCGTCGTTTAGCGAGCCCCCGAACCCGACTCCACCCTCCCGAGGGCGAGCGGCCCCTGCCCCGGATGCCACAGCTCGCCGGTCCCCGCTTGCGTCAACAAGCAACCGATGGCAGCCTCCTCAACACACTAAGGTCATCCAAACAACCAACAAGACATGTCCAAGAACTCATCCTTCGACATCACCACAGGCGTCGATCTTCAAGAAGTCGACAACGCCGTCAATCAGTCCGGCAAAGAGGTAGCCACTAGGTACGACTTCAAGGGCACGAGCTGCACCTTTGAATTCGACCGTGAGGCTGGCGTGATCAAGCTCGACGCCGACGACGAGTACCGCCTTGAGGCCCTCATCGCGGTTCTGAGAGAGAAGCTCTCCCGCCGCGGTGTCTCCGTGAAGAACATGGACGAGGGCAAGGTGGAAATTGGCTCCCTCGGACGAGCTCGAATGACCGTTGGACTCAAGCAGGGTATCGACCAAGAAACCGCGAAACGCATGTCCAAGGATATTCGCGACGGCGGCTTCAAGAAGGTGCAGGTGTCCATTCAGGGTGAGGAGCTTCGGGTCACATCGGCTTCGCGCGATACGCTTCAGGAGGTCATGGCGTTTGTCAAAGCGAAGGACTACGAGATGGAACTGAACTTCGGGAACTACCGCTAGGGGGTGCGCCAGAGGCCAGGCCCGCCAATGAGGACGTCGCTTCCGGAACGTCTCTGTTGCAGCGGATGCAGGGTCGGTCATAACGTGGAAGGGTGACCCACCGCGCGGAGGCTGACCCGCTGTCCATGCTGCACAAACCGTCCCTGGCCGAAGACATCAAACACGCGAGCCTGATTGCTGGCTCGGCGCTCGCTGCGCTCCTAGTGACCGGGGGACTCGTACTCTCGCGCACTGCGGACAACCCGCCCGACGCTGAGGTGTACATCACTGAAGCAGATGTTGTGTGGGCGCCAGTCGCCGCAGAGGTCGACCTCACGGCCGGTGCCGACCGCATCTACGGGCGGGTCCTGTCGAAGTCTGGTGAGGAACACGTGGGCTATCTCCGCTGGAATGGACGGGAGGCGAGTTGGGCCGATGTTCTGCCCGCCAACGAGGCGCGAGGCAGCGCGGTGGCGGGTCTACGGTTTGGTCACATGACGCGCATTGATTCCATCGATGCTCGTCCCCTGCGGGTTGAGCTCAAGTCTGGCGCCGTCACCGAAGTCACAGCGATTCCGACGACACGCGGGGCAGGGCTGCTTCCCGTTTCGGTCGAAGACTGCGCCGGGGACCTCGCCCTGGTGCCGTGGCGTGGAGTGACTTTCACCGCATCGACTTCACTCCGGCCGCAGAAGTAGGCTCGGGTCTCTGACCCTCGGGTGCGTCAATGCGTTCCCGGAGCCGGCCAGACGTGGCTCAGTCGAATGCCCAACGTGAAATCCACCGCCGGAGTATCCGCAGGGATGTCCTCCTGGAAACTGACCTCCCAGGCCCACCTCGGCCCCGCTCGCCCGGAGAGACCGAACACGAAGTTCCGAGAGGGCGCGTCGAGCTCGCGGTTTTGGAAGCGCCGCAGAACTGGGCTGCCGACGGAATACTGCGCGAGGACGGCCAATCGATCGTGAAGGGTGCGTTCAGCGCCCACCATGAAGTACCCTCTCGAAGATCGCATCACCGGGTCTAGCTCGGGCGACGCGCGCAACGTGGACGCGCCGATCATGCTGTGCAGGCACCCTTGTCCATCGGCGAGTTGGCCTAGCACGCTGAGATCCACGTCAGTCCGCTCGGATCCAACCTGATTCCGCGAAGAGTCGGTGCGTGGCCGCAGAGTCCTGTTCGAAGACATTCGAGTAGCCCATCCACAGAGCGATGTCCCAAGCGCCTTGCCCGACTGGCGCGGCTCGTTCTGTGGTCGGCGTATTAGGAGATGCGCTGCAGAGGCCCACCGTCCTCGAAGGTCAGCGGGCCCAGCGACGGGGACTGGGCGGACGCAGACATCCCAATCAGTAAGGGGGCTGCCCCCAGGAGCGCCGCCCACACGTTTGGTGTTTTGAAGATCATGGCGTGGAATCTTGGCGCCCCACGCAAACGGGGTCCACCCCGCCGGCGCCGTAGATCCCGCTCGCGTGAAGCCCGTGTCGACCGTATTATGGCCGCACGGTTGAAGGATGCTGGGCCTGCCCCGCGCCTTCGGACGGTCCCTGTTCTGGAGTTTTTTCGATGGGTGATATGGATTCCGTAGAGCTGCTGGAGACGAAATTCTCTCGGCGGACGTTCATCAAGGGCGTGATTGCGGTCGGTGCGACCGCCACCGCGACAAGTCAGTTTCTTGGCCGTCCCGGCATCGCCGGGGCGCAGACGATGGCGGGTTCTGCCGCGCGACTGATCACGCTGCGGGTCAACGACCAGGACCGCCCGGTGGACGTTTTGCCCAATGAGACGTTGGCCATGACGCTCCGCTACCGGCTGAATCTTACCGGCACCAAGTTGGGCTGCGACCGCGCCGAGTGCGGAGCCTGTACTGTCCTGGTGGATGGCGTGAACCAGTACTCCTGTTCCATGCTCACCCATCAGGTGCGCGGGCGAGCAGTTACCACGATCGAAGGGCTGCAAAACCCCGATACGGGCGAACTCAGCACCGTCCAGCAGGCGGTGCTTGAGGAGGGTGGCTTCCAATGCGCGTTCTGCGCGCCGGGCTTCATCATGAGCATGACCGCCATGATCGATGACAACCCGAATCCCACCCGCGAGGAGGCCGCCCACGCGTTGTCAGGCAACCTCTGCCGTTGCTGCGACTACGACAAGATTCTCACCTGTGCGATGCGAGCTGCTGAGCTTGCACGCTCCGTTTAGGAGGGCACGATTATGGCTGAGAAACTGATCGGAACCGACATCGCCCCACCCGATCTCATTGCGAAGATCACGGGCCGGGCCAAGTACTCTGAGGACTTCCGCGCCGACAACATGGCCTTCGCCAAGATCCTTGCGAGTCCGATGCCCCACGCCCGAGTGCGGCGCGTGGACGCCAGCCGCGCCCTCGCCTTACCGGGCGTTCTCGGCATCCTGCGGGCAGAAGACGTGCCTCAGCGGGACGGACCGCGCGAGGCAGTCCTCACGGACGAACCTCATTATGAAGGCGAGCCGATTCTCGCCATCGCCGCAGAGACCGAGCAGATCGCGGCTGCGGCCATCGAGCTGATCGATATCGACTTCGAACCGCTCCCCTTTGTAATCGACCCGCTGGAGAGTCTCCGCCCCGGGGGCCCGAATGCCTACTCCGGCGGCAATCTCTTCTCGGATGACGCATGGAGCGAGATCAAGTGGACCGCGGAAGACTTTGCGGAAATCGATGCGGGCCGGATGCCCAACGCCGAGGCTGTGGTTGAATGGAGTAAGGGCGATGTCTCCGCGGCCTTCGCCGCGTCTGACCTGATTCTCGATGAGGTCATCGTGCATCAGTCGCTGAGCCATCACCCCATGGAGCCCCGCTCCAACATGGCGTATTGGGAGAACGGCAAGCTGTTTGCTCACGTCTCCACGCAGAGCGCCCAGCGCACCAAGTACGCGATGGCCGGCATGCTGGATATGGACCCGGAGGACATTGTCCTCGTTGCCGAGTACTGCGGTGGTGGTTTCGGATCGAAGATCAGCGGTTCCACGATCATGGCGCTCCCCGCCTTCTTCTCTCGCAAGATCAACCGGCCCATCATGCATCGCGTGACGAGGGCCGAAGAGAACTACATCGGCCGGGCCCGCCCGGGCTTCCAGAGTTGGCTGAAGATGGGCTTTCTCTCGAGCGGAAAGTGCAACGCGATCGACCTCTATTTGGTAGAGGAGGCCGGAGCTTACGGATCCGGTGACAATGGGACAGCCGGCATGGTCGCGGACCTCACTTACACGCCGCAGAACATGCGCTTCCGGGCGGTGTCGATTTACACGAATACGCCGCCCAAGGCGGCCCAACGAGGTCCGGGTGGCGCTCAGATCATCTCCATGATGGAGCCCATTCTCGACAAGGCGGGCCGCGAACTGGGCATCGATCGCCTTGAGATGCGCATGATCAACGCGCCGGACGCCGATGTTTCTTTTGGCCCTCGGGATTCGCAGCTCACCAGCGTTCACGCAAAAGAAGCGCTGCGGATGGGTGCGGAGATGTTCGATTGGGCGGGCAAGCAGAGCCTTTCGGGCCAGCGGGTCGGCTCGAAGGTGTCGGGAATCGGCATCGGGCTGTCGCCCTATACTGCTGGGTCGCGTGGCTTCGACGGGCTGATGCTCATTAGCCCGGAAGATGGCAAACTCCACGTGCATCAGGGCATCGGAAATCTGGGCACACATTCCATCGCTGATACGGCTCGACCGGCTGCCGAGATCTTGGGTCTGAATTGGGATCAGGTTGAGATCGTGTGGGGAAATTCGAGCCGGGGTATGCCTCGCAGTTCCGTGCAGGCAGGGTCACAGACGACCCATGCGCATACGCGTGCTAACCACGCCGCTGCGATGGATGCGCGCCGGAAGATCCAAGAGGTCGCCGCGCGCACGCTTGGTGGTGCGGCCAACGCCTACCGGATGGACAACGGAGTCGTCACGGGTCCTGGCGGTCGCATGACCTTCGCCCAGATCGCCGCGCGCGCGATCGAACTCGGGGGTGAATACGACGGACACACCCTCCCGGACGACATCCACGAGACGACCGTGCCGGCTGCGACTGGCCTAGCGGGCAAGGGGCTGATGGGCGTCGCCAAGGATAACTACGGTGGTGAAGGCGGCATCTACTCATGGGTCGCTGGCTTCGCCCATGTAGAACTGGATGTCGAAACCGGCGTGGTCGAGATTAAGGAGTACGTCGGTATCACGGACTGCGGCACGGTAATTCATCCACGCAGCCTTGGTGCTCAGGTCTTGGGTGGGAGCATCCAGGGTATGGGCATGGCGATGACCCAGCGTTGGGTGTTCGACCCTCAGTACGGCGTGCCCTTCGCGAAGCGACTTTACACGGCTCGGCCTCCGGGCATTCTGGACGTCCCGCCCAACATGAGTTGGGGCGCCGTTGGCATTGCAGACCCACAGTCGCCGGTTGGTGCAAAGGGCATCGGTGAGCCTCCGGTTGGAGCCGGTGCGGCGGCGCTCACGACCGCGGTGGCGGATGCGATGGGGGGGAAGTGCCTGTGCCGCACGCCGCTGACGCCGGACATCATTTTGGCTGAGCTAGAGGGGCGCACCCGCGCTCATGGCCGCCTCGACATGCACGTCGGGTAGGGGAGAGAACCATGGCAATCATCAGAGACATGATCCCGGACTTCGATCTTTTTCAGCCCGCGTCGGTAGACGACGCGTTGGCGCTTCTGGCTGAGCATGGCCGTGAAGCCTGGGTCCTCGCGGGTGGTTTGGACTCCTACGACTGGTTCAAGGACCGTATCAAGCGGCCGAAGGTTGTGGTCGATCTTGGCGGCGTCGCTGAGCTCAATGGAATCCGCGAAGTGGAGGGCGGGCTCGAGATTGGAGCGATGACGACGCTGACCGAGATCGTTCGGGACGCACGCGTCCGGTCGCAGTACCCGTTGCTGGCCGACGCGGCAGAGCACGTGGCGACGCCCCAGATTCGCAATCAGGGCACGTTGGGTGGAAACGCGGCGCAGGACACACGCTGCTGGTACTACCGCAGTGGTTGGCCATGCTATCGGGCCGGGGGCAACACGTGTTACGCCTCGGCACCCAAGGCCATGAACCGTGAACACTGCATCATCGGCCGCAGTCGTTGCGTCGCGGTGAATCCATCGGACACCGCCCCCGCGCTCATCGCGCTCGACGCGAAGATGATCGTCCGTAACGAGCGGCGGCCGAACGTCTACGATGCCGAGGACTTCTTTATTGGGCCGTCCACCGACATTACGCGCATGACCGTGATGAAGCCGGGTGACCTTCTCACCCAGATTCACATTCCGGCGGCGTGGGCGAACGCGAACTTCTATTATGAGAAGATCCGCGATCGCGGCTCGTGGGACTTCCAACTGGTGAGCGTGGCCGCTGCGTTCCAAGTGTCTGGCGGCACGATCTCCGGGGCCCGCATCGCCGTGAACGGTGTGGCACCCTATCCACTTCGGTTGGAGGCCGTCGAGCGCATGGTCATCGGCACGGAGGGTGACGAGGCCGTGGCGACCGAGGCCGGCGAGCTGTCCGTCTTGGGCGCGCGGCCACTCCGCCACAATGACTACAAGATTCCGATGATGCGGAACTTGGTTCGCCGTGCGATCAGGAGTGCCGTCTAATGGAGTTCTGGCGCAGCGCCGCAAACCCCTGGGGTCAGGACGTCCTTATCGGGGTTTCATGGGATCTGATGTGGGCCGCGATCATCGTCGCCGGGCTCTTCTTTGTCGGGCATGCGATTTGGATCAAGACGCGTCCAGCCGTAGAGCCTGCGCCAACTGGTGCCTCTGCTGCGGGTCTCCCTGAGCGAATCCAGAGACATTCGCTCGCGGCGCGTCTCTTCCACTGGACGATGTCGGCGTCGATGCTCGTGCTGCTCGGGACGGCATTCGTGCCGGTGCTCGGGATTCAGTTTGACTGGGTCCAGATCCACTGGATTGCGGGTGTTGTGCTGACCGCGACCATCGTTTATCACGTCATCCATTCGATTGGCTGGCAGGATTTCTGGGCGATGATGACCGTGGGCGTTGGCGAGGGGATCGCGACGCTTAAACACATCATGTCGCCTAAAGCGCCCCCGCCGCCCAAGGCAGGGAAGTACCCCTTCGATCATCGCCTCTTCCACCACACGATCGTGGTCGTGGGACTCGGCGTCATCGCGACCGGTCTGCTCATGATGGTGCGGATTGACACACCGTTTTGGACGCGGAACCCCTACATGCTCTCCGACAGCCTTTGGGGTGTCGTGTATGTGGTCCATGGCCTGTGCGGCGTGTCGTTGATCTTCTTGACCGCGTCCCACATCTACTTCGCGCTGCGGCCTGAGAAACTCTGGATCACGTGGTCCATGGTGCGTGGGTGGATTGACCGTGAGCACTATGTGGCGCACTTCGACCCGGAGAAGTGGGTCGTGGGTGAGGCCGAAGACGCCAAGAAGGGCTCGATCGCCTCGGGCGCCGTTGCCGATGCGTCGGTGAGCGTGCGCCGCGAAGATACCTAATCATCCAGAATCATTTCATTCGGGAGTGCTCGTGCCCGCCGTTCGTGACGACGTGAAGGGGCGCATCGACGCCATCGAAAAGAGCTATGAATTTCTCTTGGCCTATGCGGCTCAGGGTCTACATAGCGATCAAGGCTCCAAGACCGGCGGCCAGCTGCGGAGTTATCTCGGGGAGGCGGTGTCTGGCCTCGATGGGTTGGCGAACCAGCTGAGGGTGCTCGTGTCTGAGGAGAAACTTCAACCAGCGGACGTCTGGGCTGAGGTGCTCAATGTTGTGGACCGAGATGCGTCGGCGACGCTGTCCGCCATCCGGTTGGTTGCCGCCCAGGAGTCCGTGAGTTCTCAACTCGTCGACAATCTCAACGCCAACATCCACTTCCGTGCGTTGTTGACGGATTTGTTCCTAGTCGATGAGCTAATCGGGCCTTGAACCACGTGAGGGCGGCATGACACCGCTACTCGTCATCACGGGCTTCATGCTCGCGGCGTCCGCGTTCGTCAAGCTGCGTGCGGCCGGGCGAGCCAAGATCGGCGTGCCCGTCCTGTCGGCTGTGGAGGTCGTTGCGGCGGTCCTCATTGTGGGCGTCGCCTTCACGAATCCCCCTACCGTGGAGGCCGGCTTTCGCATGGTGATGGGTGGCATTCTCCTGATCCTGGTGTCCAAGGCCGCAATGGTGATGAAACTTTCGGCCGCGCGACAGCAAAGAGAAGATTCGGAGGGGCTTAGGCTGAGGACCTACGTGAAGTAAATTTCTGGCAGTGACCCGTCCAAAGAGTAATCATCCCCTCCCTTAAGGCTGGACCTTGAACCTTCAGGACCTTGGCAATATCGGTGAGTTCGTCGGAGCCATCGGTGTGGTCGTATCGCTGATTTACCTCACTCAGCAGATGAGCCAGAACACCACCGCCGTTCGTGCCGCATCGTTCAATTCGATGGTACAGAACAGCATCAGGCTTCTGGAGCATTCGTTTCGGGACTCCGAGTTCGCTCAATTTCTTGAGCGCGCCCAGAGAGACCCTGAATCACTGACCGTCGAAGAGCAGGTTCGGTGGGATTCTTACATGACGGCCGTGTATCGGCATTTCGGCAACCTGGTGTACCAGTACCGCGTCGGCGCCCTGGATAAGCAGATGTGGCGTTCGTACGAAGTAACGCTCAAAAATCACCTTCGTACCCCGTCGTGGGCCGATTGGTATGGGACCAACGGACACCTGTTCAGCACCGCCCTAACGGACCAGGTCGAACGCGCGCTCCGCGAGATCGCCGCCGAGGGCGCCGAAGCCGACAGTATCCAAGCGTAGCTTCGAGCAGGGGGTCCCATTCGCACCCTCGGGTGCCTGGCCCCATTCGTTGTCCGAGTGCCGCGGAAACCTTTTTGCCACGAAGTGCGTCTACATTGTAGATAGCGGTGTCTACAATGTGTACGGAGTGAATCGTGAGTCCTAAGACGTTTCTCGGCGAATTCGAACAGATGGTCCTATTGGCGATTCTCCAAGAGCGGGAGAACGCCTTCGCGCTCGAGGTCCGCCGCGAGATTGAGCGGAGCGCCGACCGCACCGTGTCGCGAGGCGCCTTCTACACGACACTCGATCGCTTGGAGCGAAAGGGACTGGTCGCGTGGTTGGAGGAAACCCCGCGCGATGCGCGACGTAGCGGGCCATTGCGGCGTTTCTCGGTCACGCCCGACGGGGTACTTGCCCTTAGGGAATCTCGCAAAGCGTTTGACGCACTCTCTCGGGGCCTCGATGGCGTGATCGAGGGGCTCGGATGAGTCGCATCGAGGCAACGCCACCGCGGTGGGCGGTAGCGCTCCTCCGTCTGGTCCTGCCTGACGGTTCCCACGGCGAGTGCGTACAGGCTGACCTCGACGAAGAATTCAAGACGCTTTCGGCGAGCGCCACGCCTGGCGCGGCTCGGCGTTGGTACGGATGGGAAGCCATCAAGATTTCCGCGCACTTCATGTGGAGTGACGCGTCGGAAGCCTGGGCTCACAAAGGGGAAGGGGGAGGAATGGATCGGATGTGGCAGAATATGCGGATCGCGCTTCGGCGCTTTGGGCGTGCGCCTGGTTTTTCAGTGGTGGCGGTCCTGACCATGGCGCTCGGCATCGGCGCCAACGTCGCGATTGTTTCGGTCGTTGATACTGTATTGCTCGATCCGCTTCCTTATGAGGACTCCGAGGAACTTGTCGCTTTATGGGAGTGGAACGTCCCGCGCGACAACCGGACCAACGTGGCCAATTCCGGCAACTTCGCCGCATGGCGAGATCGCGCATCGTCGTTTGAGTCGGTCACGGCGGTCAGCATGATGATGCCCGCCACACTGAGGGGTGCGGGCGAGCCCGATGAGGTGCGGAGCCAGTACGCATCCCCCCCGACTTCTTCGAGGTCTTGGGCCTGGAGGCCGAGCTGGGTAGGACGTTTGTTACCGACATCGAGGCCGTTGAGACCACGGAGGTTGTTCTCTCCTCTCGATACTGGCTGAGTCGCTTTGGTGGTGATCCGAACGTGATTGGCCGCTCATTACAATTCAATGCGACACCCGTTGTAGTGGTGGGTGTGATGTCGCCGGACTACGTGGTTTTTGGTGAGAACATCGACCTCTGGGTCAGCATCAAGATAGATCGCGGAGACCAGACCAACTCGGGCCGTTGGCTCATGGTGGTCGGCCGACTGACCGATGGTGTGGCGATTGAGGCGGGTGGTCGGGTCCTCTCGAGTCTGCTTTTCCAAGTGCAGCCGCCTGACCCTATCGCCTTGGGTGGAGCCGCCATGCTTTTGTTGGCTGTCGCGCTTGTCGCGTGTGCTGTCCCCGCCTGGCGGGCCGCTCGAGTGGCGCCCTCGGAGGCGCTCAGGGCTGAGTAGGGCGCGTGGAGATTGTGCTTGATCCGTAGGGGGAGGGTGGTCTAGCTTTAGACCAGGGAAGAGGCCGGCCGCTCCGGCCCCTTCCCGCCCCCTCGGGGGCAGCACAGGCCCGACCGGCTCTGCCGGGGTTGCGTAGGGGAGAGAATCTCCCTGGCCGGTGTCCACTTGAGCGGTCCCCCATACACAGTCGAGTGAACCAGCCCTCCGTGCGGCATGCAGCGCGGAGTCTCACCGGGTCGTGATGTACTGGCGCCCCGGGCTGTGGCGAGGGAAGGAGAACCACCATGGTGTGCGCGATTTCGGGTTCGGACCCGTGAGGGTCGGGAGTTCACCCCAGGCTCCCTAGCTGCTTTTGCTCGTCTCGTAGATGACGGAGAGATCTCTGAGGAAGACCTCATTTACGATGCTCTGACAGGGGAGTGGGCCCCTGCGCGTGCCCACCCGGTCTCCTTCATGGTCGATCTAGGGGCGTCGACGGAAGAGCAACCCGGGCTCGCCCCACCTCGGAGGCCGCGTGCGCGCGCTGAGGTGCGCTCGGATGACGGGCCCTCAGCCGACCTTTATTTGCCGCTGGGGCTGGCCGATGCACCAAGTTCTGATACGGTTGCCGCAGCGTTCATGGCCCGCATGCAGGCGGAGAGAGAGTCGGATCCCAGTCGCCCCTCGGCCGATCTGAACGGGCTACACGTCGTTTTGGGGAACGTTGACGGAAGTTCGGCTCACTTCGTCTCGCGTGCCAACCCGGTCTCAGTCCAGCCCACGCCGTGGGTCGCTAGACCGTTGTCGGGGTCCGTCGGGGCTGAGCCGGTGCGCGGCAGATCCTTATGGATGGTGACTGTGTTGATGTGCGTCACCGCTGGGGTCGCGGCGCCCTCGATGCGGAAAATGGCCGAAGTCACACGAGTGGAGTCGGGTGACCGGCCAGCGCTATCCGTGCGCACTCCTCACGTGAGCCAACTTGAGGAGGACACGCGTGTGCGCACTCGGGCTGCTTCGTTGAAAGAAGCGCGGAGCCTCGTGAACCAGCTAGGCGTGACCGCGATCCCAGATGTTTGGTTGAGTGGGGCTTATCTGGCCAACGCCGTCGCGTTCCCCGAAACGAAGACTGCTTGGCGTGGTTACCTCGACTTCGTTCGGGCGCAGCGGGCGAGCGGTGAGACTACTTACCGAGAGGCCTACCTAGCCGAATTGGAGGCCGAGGGAATTGACGGACCGCTCCGGTCGTTACGAATCGCGGGCGCCATGAGGGATTTTCGAGCGTAGGAATCCGCCCGCGAGGAGCGCTTTCGCCGAATCGAAGAACTCTCTGCGGCGTCTCTGTCGCTCCATGACCTCCTGGTAGAGCTCGCCGGGTCTATACGCTATGAGCCGGCGCGAGGAGTTGCCCTTTCGTCCGATCCCGTGCTTGAGGCGGCCGGTGTTGATTCGGCGACTCAGGAATTTCTTGAGGACGCGCTTGATCGGGTTACGAACCTTATGGCAGCAGACCGAGGCGGCCCGGGTGCCAGCGTGGCGGTCTTCTCGTGGCTCGATCAGCAGGTGGAGGAGGCATTAACGGGTCTGGATCGGTAAGCGATTCACCTCGTCGGGGCGGTCGGAGACGTCAGCCAGAGCGACCTGAGAAGGGGTTCTCGTTCGGATTTCTACGTGCCGTTGACGCCCAACGGTGGCGGCGTATGCACAGGGTTGTGCGAACCTCGAGGTGGCCCCTGGCGAGCAGACGGACGTCGGGGCAGATCACCCAGATAGGGTCGCCTGGGTGCTCGCGGTGATGGAGAGCCGCACAGAATCGTCCGTCCCCCTGTGGAACTTCGCCCGCCGGTAGCATAGCTTGCCGGGGCGCCTTTCCACTCACCCAAAAACCCTTGCGGATGCCGACAACACAGGCAACTACCACTCCGACGATGCCGCTGTGGGCAAAGGTCGTTGACCACACCCGCTGTATTGGGTGCCACGCCTGCACGACCGCCTGTAAGTCCGAGAACGAGGTACCGCTCTCGGTGACCCGCACGTACGTGAAGTACGTGGACGTTGGGCACTGGCCGACAGCGCGTCGTTCGTTTCAGGTGACTCGCTGCAATCAATGCGAGGACGCCCCCTGCGTGGCCGCCTGCCCGACGGCTGCCATGTACCGGCGTCCGGATGGGATCGTTGATTTCGACAAGTCGATTTGTATCGGCTGTAAGGCGTGTATCGCCGCGTGTCCGTACGACGCCATTTTTATTAATCCAGAAGACAAATCCGCAGAGAAGTGCAACTTCTGCGCGCATCGTTTGGACGTGGGGCTGGAGCCAGCCTGTGTGGTCGTGTGCCCGACCCAGGCGCTGATGGTCGGCGACATGAACGATCCGTTCTCCGGCGTCAGCGAGATCATCAACCGCGACGCAGTGTCCGTGCGGAAACCCGAGAAGGAGACCCGCCCCAAGGTGTTCTACAAAGGTGCTGATCAGGTCACGCTCGACCCGCTCGCTGCGCGGCGGCCCGACGGTGGCCTCTTCATGTGGAGCGAGCAGGGCAACGTCCCGCATCAGGTACCGTCTGGGCACCCCGGCGGGGGCAACAGCTCGGCGGCCGCACTGCTCAGTTACGACGTGCCCCACCGGGCGCCCTGGGACTATCGAGTCAGCCTCTACACGTTCACCAAGTCCATCTCGGCGGGCGCCTATCTTGTGGCGCTCTTGCTTGCGATGACCGGAATGATCTCGTGGGACTCCACGACGTGGATGGTCGTGGCTCCGCTCTTGGGCATGGTATTCCTGGGCATCACGGGTGCCGTTCTCGTGTGGGATCTCGAACACCCGGAGCGCTTCTGGATGGTGCTGGCTAAGCCCCAGTGGCGGAGTTGGCTGGTGCGTGGCGGTTTCATCATTACCGGATACGGGGGTGTCTTGGCGGCGCACCTGGCTGCCGCGTATCTCGACCGCCCGGAGCTGACTCGGTTGCTCGCCTGGGCCGGTGGGCCGCTGGCCACCATGACGGCGATCTACACCGCCTACCTGTTCGCCCAGGCCAAAGCCCGGGACCTCTGGCAGAGCCCGCTTCTGCCCCCGCATTTGTTCGTTCAGGCGCTATTGGCGGGCGCCGGCGCGTTGCTTCTGACGGGCACGGCCGATCTCGGGGTCGGTGCCCTATGGGTGTTTCAGGCCTCGCTGATCACGCACCTGGCTTTCGCGTTGGGTGAGGCCACGATGGCGCATCCGACGGCCCACGCAGCGCTGGCTGCCAAGAACATGCTGAGCGGTCCATACGCGGGCCCTTATTGGACAGGAATCATGCTCGGCGTCGCGGGGGTGCTCCTTGTGGGCATCGGACCCGCTGCGGGCGCGATATCGGGTCTCGTGGGTCTCCTCCTTTTCGAACATGCCTTCGTCCAAGCCGGCCAGTCGGTGCCGCTCGCATGAGTAAGCTCAACGAACTCAACGATCGGGTGTCTGCAGCCAAGGCCGAAGTCGAGGCCCGCGGCGAAACGTTCTACCCCGGGGCGAGCCGTGTCCATTTGGCCGCGTATCCACCCAAGGAACGTTGGAACGACTGGGTCGAGCTCGACTCCAAGTCGTGGCCCAAGCGCGTTGAAAAACGCTACATGCTGGTGCCCACGACATGCTTCAACTGTGAGTCCGCGTGCGGGCTGCTCGCGTACGTGGATCGCGACACCCTGCAGGTGCGGAAATTCGAGGGGAACCCAGAGCACCCTGGTTCGCGGGGGCGGAATTGCGCTAAGGGTCCGGCGACAATCAATCAGATCACTGACCCCGACCGGATCCTGTATCCGCTCAAGCGTTCAGGTGCGAGGGGTGAAGGAAAATGGGAGCGGGTGTCGTGGGACGACGCGTTGGACGACATCGCGGGGCGGATCCGCAAGGCGATGCAAGAGGAACGTCACGAACAAGTGATGTACCACGTGGGACGGCCGGGTGAAGAAGGCTACACCACGAGTATGCTCGCCGCGTGGGCCGTCGACGGCCACAACTCGCACACCAACGTGTGTTCGAGCGGCGCCCGAGCCGGGTACCACTGGTGGATGGGTATGGATCGGCCGAGCCCTGACCATGCGAACGCGAAGGTCATCGTGTTGGTGAGCAGCCACCTCGAGACGGGTCACTACTTCAACCCTCACGCGCAGCGCATCATTGAAGGGAAGAAGAACGGCGCCAAACTCATCGTTTTCGACACCCGCCTCTCGAACACGACGACACACGCGGATCACTGGCTGTCGCCGTATCCCGGGTCTGAGGCGGCCATCTTCTTGGCGGTCGCGAATTGGATGATCCAGGAGGGAAAATACGACCGCGAATTCGTGCGGCGATGGTGGAACTGGCAGGAGTACATGGAGGCGGTGAAGGGCGAGCCTGGAGCCACCTTCGAGCGCTTCGAGGCCGTGCTCCGCGAGACCTACACGGAATACACATTCGAGTATGCTGCGGCCGAAAGCGGGGTCGGGGCGGACCGACTGAAGGAGGTGGCTGAGGTGATCGCCACCGCGGGCACTCAGTTGGCCACGCATAACTGGCGGAGCGCGGGGTCCGGTAATCTCGGGGGATGGCAGGTCGCCAGAACGCTCACGCTGCTGAACGCCCTCACCGGAGCCCTGGCCACCGTGGGAGGGACCTTTCCTAACTCGTGGAACAAGTTCTCTCCGAAGCCTATTCGCGCGCCGCAACAGCATCCTCGACGTTGGAACGAGGTTCTGTGGCCGCGGGAGTATCCGCTCGCGCTGATGGAGATGTCGTTCTTGATGCCGCATCTCATGAATGACCAGAAGGCTTACGTCGACACGTACTTCACCCGGGTCTACAACCCCGTGTGGACGAACCCGGATGGCTTCAGTTGGATTGAGATGCTGACCGACGAGAGCAAGATCGGGTTGCACGTCGCGCAGACGCCCACCTGGAACGAGACCGCCTACTTCGCAGATTATGTGCTGCCCATGGGCCATTCGTCCGAGCGCCACGACCTGACGTCCTACGAACAATATGACGGCCAGTGGATCGGTTTTCGCCAACCGGTGTTACGCGCCGCGCGCGAGCGGCTCGGCGAGACGATCACGGATACCCGCCAGGTTAACCCGGGCGAGGTCTGGGAAGAGAACGAGTTCTGGATCGAGCTTACTTGGAAAATTGATCCGGACGGAGCGTTGGGTATCCGCGAGTTCTTCGAGTCGAGGAAGAACCCCGGCGAGAAGATGACCGTCGACGAGTACTACGGATGGATGTTCGAGAACTCTGTCCCAGGACTCCCGGCCGCAGCGGAAGCGCAGGGCATGTCGCCGTTGGAGTACATGCGCCAGTACGGCGCTTTCGAGGTCTCCCGTAAGGTCGGGAAGGTCTATGAGCAGAAGGTGCCTGAGGCCGAGCTGGAAGACGTCAATATCGACGACATGGGGCGGGTTTTCACCCGCGCGCCTGTTCCGCCAAGCCCCAAGGCGCCCGGCGGCACCAAGATTGATCCGGATGCCGAGGGTCGGCGCAGAGTCGGGGTGCAGGTGGACGGAGAGGTGCTGAAGGGGTGGCCGACCCCCACCGGCAAGCTTGAGTTCTGGTCCCGCACGCTTTCGGATTGGGGCTGGCCTGAGCATGCGATTCCGACCTACATCAAGAGTCACATCCACCCGGACAAGTTGGCGGCGGACCAGGTGCCGATGATCACGACGTTCCGTGTCCCGGTGCAGATCCACACGCGCAGCGCCAACGCGAAGTGGCTGGATGAAATCGCCCACACGAATCCGCTATGGCTACATCCTAGCGATGCAGCGCGTTTCGGGATTCACAAGACGGGTGACCTCGCGCGCGTGACGACAGACCTTGGCTATTTCGTCCTCAAGGTGTGGATTACGGAGGGCATCCGACCCGGTGTAGTCGCGTGCAGCCACCACATGGGCCGCTGGAAGCCGGAGGGCCACGAAGGGCAACGGCTCGGGATGATGACGGTCGCGCTCGGGAAGGAGGGCACGGATTGGTCACTGTCTCCCACGAAGTACGGGGGGCCGTTCCAGTCCTCTGACCCGGACACGATGCGCGTGTGGTGGACCGACATCGGTGTCCATCAGAATCTCACGCATGCCGTGCACCCAGATCCGATTTCTGGCATGCACTGCTGGCATCAGGCTGTAAGGGTTACACCGGCGCTGCCAGGCGACCGGCAGGGTGACGTGTCTGTGGATACGGCCCGCTCGCGTGGGCAATACGAAGAGTGGTTGGCGCTGACTCGTTCTGCCGACACGCATTCGCCCGATGGGACAAGGCGTCCGTGGTGGATGCTCCGCCCTGTCCGCCCCGAACGAGCCGCCTACGACCTGCCCAAGACGTCCTTGGCGACGGGAGACTAGGCTCCGGTATGTCAGGGCGCCCGGTCGAATTGCTCCGAGCGCTCGCTGTACTTGGCGAGCCGCCGAAGCCGGAGCACGCGCGCGTGGCTCAGGCGCTCGGGTTGACGGAGGCTGCTACGAACTCGGAGTACGCCGACGTCTTCCTATTCCAACTCTACCCTTACGCGTCAGTATACCTCGGGGAAGAGGGCATGATGGGCGGGGACGCGTGCGACAGGGTTGCCGGTTTTTGGACCGCCCTCGGCCGGGTCCCTCCAAGCGAGCCAGACCACCTGTCTGCGCTCATCGCCCTGTATGCGGACCTGGTGGATGACCAGGTGAGCGGCGCCGGCCCGGAAGGTGCGTTGCACCAGGAGGCGGCCCGGGCGCTCCTGCATGAACACCTGAGCCCTTGGGTTTTTGCCTACCTCGCCCGCCTCGCCGAGCTCGGATCCGGCTTTTATGCAGCCTGGGGCGCGTTGCTCGAGGAGGCACTTCGGGACGAGCAGGCGGCGGCTCCGGGCCCGACTCTATTGCCGGTGCACCTGCGGTCCGTGAATGGGATCACGGATCCCCGCGACGGGGGAGGGGCAGGTTTCGTGACGTCGCTCCTCGCGCCGGCGCGGGCCGGCATGATCATCACGCGCGCGGATCTGGCTCGGCTGTCTTCCTCGCTCGATCTGGGTCTGAGGGCAGGGGAGCGACGCTACGCGCTCGAACATCTACTCAGCGTGGACCCCGAAGGCGTACTGAGGTGGTTGGCCCAGGAAGCGAAGAGGCAGGCCGAAGGTCATGGCGCCCGCGTGGGTCTATTGGGTCTCACTGCCAGCTTTTCTCAGGAACGGGCTCTCGAGACCGCGGCGTTGTGTGAATCCTTAGCTCAGGACACGGCGGTGCTCGAAGGATCAGCTCCGGCTGGCGCACCCGAGGCCGTGGCTGAAGGGACACCGTCTTGATGAAGTCGCTCCGAGCGGAACCCGGCAGGAGGATCTCGTGGCGTGACGTTGTGGCGGGGCTCAGTGTGACCCTCGTGGTCATCCCCCAGTCGATGGCTAACGCGGAAATCGCGGGTCTCCCTAGTCATCACGGCTTGTGGGCGTCCGCGTTGCCGCCGATCGCCGCTGCCCTCTTTGCCTCGTCTCCCTACTTGCAGACGGGGCCCGTCGCGCTCACGGCGCTGCTGACCTTGGGTGCCCTCACACCCATGGCTGAGCCCGGCTCCGCGGACTTTGTGGGGTTGGCGGCCCTCTTGGCGCTGGTCGTAGGGGTGGTTCGAGTCGCCGTCGGCTTTCTTCGCGTCGGCTGGCTCAGCTACCTGATGTCCTGGCCCATGCTCAGTGGCTTCACGTCCGCCGCGGCGATCCTAATTGCGTCGTCACAGCTGCCCGGCGCCTTCGGTGCCGCGGCCCCGGATGGATCGGTGCTGATGCGGGCCTGGTGGGCGGTGAGCCATCCGGGTGCTTGGGAGGCCATGGCGATGGGGATGACCGTGCTTACGGTTGTGATCGTGCTGGGCGCTCGCCGCGTGCATCAATTGGTTCCCGGGGTGCTCATTGCTGCCACTCTGGGTCTCATTTTCTCAGCCGTGAGTGACTACCAAGGCGCGGTCGTGGGGGCGATTCCCAGTGGCTTGCCTCCATTCTCGCTCGCGTTGCCATGGGAAAGCCTGCCTGCGTTGATTCTCCCGGGCATCGTGATCGCCTTAGTGGGGTTTGCTGAGGCCTCGTCCATCTCCCGCGTGTTCGCAGCGGAAGAACGACACACTTGGGATGCCAATCGCGAGTTTCTAAGCCAGGGGGTGGCGAATTTGGCCGCCGGCCTGACCGGTGGTTTTCCCGTCGGCGGTTCGTTTGCCAGGAGCAGCGTGAATCGTCTGTCGGGTGCGACGAGCAGGTGGAGCGGCTTCGTTACGGGGCTTGGCGTCGTGGCGTTCTTGCCGTTTGCCTCGGTCCTGTCACCGATGCCCAAGGCAGTGCTTGCGGGGATCGTGATCGCAGCCGTTGTTTCGCTCTTCCGGCCACGAGAAGTCCTGGCGCTATGGTCGATCTCTCGCCCACAGGTGGCCGTCGGACTCGGAACCTTCGCGTTCACCTTGATTCTCTCGCCCCATATTGAGCAGGCCGTACTTCTCGGGGTCGTCATGGCTGGGGCGGTCCATATGTGGCGGGAATTGACGCCCGTGGTGGCATCAAGCCGCGAGGGCTCCACGCTGTACCTTGAGCCGAGCGGAGTGCTCTGGTTCGGCTCTGCGCCGGCCCTCAAGGACACATTGCTGGCGCGCCTCGCGGACGAACCCGATCTTGAGACCGTCGTATTGCGTTGCGGCGGGCTCGGCCGGATCGACGTGACCGGGGCATACATATTGAGGGAAATGTTAGATCAGGCGCGCGGAAGTGGTATCGTCATGCGCGTGGAAGATGTGCCAGAACATGCCCAGCGGGTCCTGGATGCAATCAAGGTCGGAACAGAAGGGCCGCTTGGCCCGTAGTGGACATAAACGAAGACTCATCCCCAGGGGGATCTCATGTTCGGTTTATTGGCAGCTGGCATCGCGGGCATTTGCGGTGTGTACACACATCTCCAGTCCAGGAAGTTTGTAGGCCAGCGGCTGCGCTATACGAGCTTGGTGGAAAAGCCTGCTCTTGGGTTGTTTGCCGGTGTGGTAGCGATGGTTGTGGCGGCACCAGTCGTGGCGATCCTACCGATTGTTGGAGCTGGCACCGCCATGGCGATTGGCGCGGGTGTAGGGACGGGTGTGGCGCTGGGCGTGAAGGACTCCAAGGACCCACCGCTCCTCGAAGACTAGCAGCGTGGCGTAGCGAGGGATTAACACTCCGGGCCTGCCGGTTGTCTTGATCGGTACTATGCACAAACGTCTGACCCACCTGGCTTCAGCCGTGCCTCTAGCGATCGCGATTGCGGTCGCTCCGCTCGCAGCGCAGGACCCCGACGATGTCGGGCGGGCGATTGCGGCTTCATGCGGCCTCGTGGACGAGTCGATCCAAGGCGTGCTCGCGGGGACGGTCCGCGACGCGGAGTCTGGCGTACCCCTTGGCGGCGCTGCGGTCGTGATCCGCTGGCAGCTGCCCGGGGCGAATTTGCCAGGATCAAGGGCCGTCCGCACAGACGGGGATGGGTTTTTTCTGTTCTGCGATGCTCCGGGTGGAGTAGCCGTCTACCTCACGGCCGAGGTGCTGGAGGAGCGCTCGGCGCCGGTGACTGTGGGCATCGATTCAGGCACGCTGGTTGTGGAACACCTTCAGGTCGAGCTGTCCGACCCCCGTTCGCCCGGCTTTGTTACGGGCTTGGTGATGGACGGGACGAGCCGCAAAGGTATTGCCCGCGCAGTGATCCGCATTCGTGACACGGACGTCAGCACCCTTACGAATGATCGAGGCATGTTCACGCTGACAGAGATGCCTTATGGCGTCTATGTCATGGAGGTCGAACATCTCGCCTACGCCGACCGCGAGATGCCGATACGCGTGGCCGGTGGGCTCACGCAAAACCTCCAGATCGAGATGTCGCAGCAGGCGATGGAGCTTGAGGGGCTGACCGTCAGTGTGGAGCCAAGGAAATTTTATAATGACATGGAGGGCCTCGTACGGCGCGTCAACCTCGGCTTCGGCGAATTCCTGACCCGTAACGAAATCGAAATACGTGCGGCATCGCGGCTTCCGGAACTGCTCGTGGGAATGCCCGGCGTTCGCATCGCTGAGGGAGGTGCTAGCCTCGTGATTCGTGGCCGAATGTGTACGCCGATGGTGTTCATGGACGGGCGCATGTACAAGCTTGATCCTGACTTGGGCCTGAACGAGATCAATACGTTTGATATCGAGGCTCTCGAGTTCTACAAAGGTACCGCTGCGATTCCGGCCGAATTCAACTATAGCAACAACACACAAGTGAGCTGCGGAGCGATCGTCATATGGACGAGGCGCGGGCGGTGAAGGTTCCTTTGACCCAGACGCGGCCCGGGTTGTGACTGCGCCCTCTGGTGACAGCGCGACGGGTATGCGCCGCGACATCGGACTCAATCACGCCACCGCGATGGTCGTGGGTACGATTATCGGAGCCTCGATCTTTGTACAGCCGTCCGAGATCACGGGGCATGTGCCGACCACGCTCGGGATCTTCGCGGTTTGGGCTCTTTGTGGCGTCCTCACGCTGTGTGGTGCTCTGGTGTGCGCCGAACTGGCCAGCACGTTTCCCCAATCAGGCGGCGTGTACGTCTACCTCCGCGAGAGCTTCTCTCCCGCGCTCGGGTTCCTGTGGGGGTGGGCCATGTTCTGGACGATGCACTCCGGGATCATCGCCGCCATTGCGGTCGTGTGTGCTCGTTACGTCGGGTTCTTTGTGGACCTCGGTGATGGCGGCCAGCGTTTCGTCGCGATCGGGACGATCGCTGTCCTGTCGGCAGTGAACTATCTGGGGGTGCGGCATGGGAGCGTGCTCCAGACGGTGATCACCGCCGGCAAGCTGATGGCCATTGGGGTGATCATTTTTCTGGGCTTCGCGTTCGGCGGAGACGCGCACGTCGTGGCAGCCGCAGCGCCGCCGCCGCCGGGCGCTGACTTTGGTGCCGGTGACTTCGCTGCCGCCATGGTGGCTGGCCTTTTCGCCTTCGGTGGGTGGCACATGGTCACCTACAACGCCGAAGAGACGATGGATCCAAAGAAGACGATCCCAAGAGCTCTGGTACTGGGGACCCTGGTTGTCACCGGTTGTTACATCCTGCTCAACGGGGTTTATCTCTTTGTTCTGCCCATGGCCACAGTGGCCTCGTCGGACCGCGTCGCTGCGGAGGCGGCCAACGCGATCTTCGGGCGGGGCGGTGGCGCAGCGATGTCTGCGCTGGTCGTGTTCTCGACGTTCGGGGCCCTTTCTGGAATTGTGCTCGCGGGCCCTCGTGTCTACTTCGCGATGGCGAGGGACGGACTGTTGTTCAGGTGGTTAGGGGAACTCCACCCGCGGCGCCGCACGCCTCACCGCGCCATCGTCCTGCAAGGGATCTGGGCGAGCGTGCTCGTGCTCACAGGTACGTATCGCACTTTGTTCACGCGGGTGATCTACACGGAGTGGATATTTTTCGGGTTGATGGCGATCGGGCTCATACTCCTGAGACGCAGGAAGGACCTCACGCGCGAATACAGCGTCTGGGGCTACCCAGTGGTACCGCTGGTTTTCGCCGGTTCGTCGTTCACTATCGTCGCCAACCAGATCGTGTCCCAGCCAGTGGAGAGTGTCACGGGGCTGGGCCTCGTGCTGATCGGCTTGCCCGTGTATTGGCTATGGGCCAAGAAGCGTCTGGTTGTGCCCGGTTAGTTGTTTTGGCCAGAAGCTGGGCCGCGTGACTACCCCAGCGCACGCTTCAAGAGCGTTCGGACGTGGCCGTCATAACGCTTCACGACCAACACATCAGCGGGCGAGAAGCGTGCGACCTTCTCGGGAATCTCCCCGAACATGACCTGGCTCAGGAACGGTTCCCTCGCAGCTCCGAGGACCACCAAGTCGTAGTCGCGGCTTTCCAGCGCGATTCCGCCCGCGACGGATGTCGCCTCAATGATCTTTCTTTCGACCTCGACGTCGACCTCTAGGCGCTCGAGCGTCTTGCTCATCCAGCGGTCGGCTTCTCGGCGCTCCACGTCAGATGCGCCGACAGGTACCACGTAGCAGGCGGTCACCGACATCCCGAATGCGGGAGCAAGCACGTTCAACATCTCTGCCGCCAGGCTGGCGTTTGGGCCGCCGGCGGTCGGAAATAGACACCGTTTCGGGCGACGAGCTTTTTCGATCTTGAGTAGCGCAAGGTCGCAAGGCGCATGGCGAATCACTTTGTCGGCGACCTCTCCGAAGATCCGATCTCTCGTGTCTGTGTAGCCCTTCCATCCCATGACCATGAAGTCTGCGTCGTAACGCTTCGCTCCCGCGAGAATGCCGTCGTGCGCTCGGTGCGCCACAACGAGGTCCGTAGCCAGCTCCATGTCGTTGTGGTTCGCGTGCTCGCGGGCCGCCTTCACCAATCCCTCGCGGTGGTGGACGAAGCGGAGTCCTTCGTGGATCGGCAGCTGTCGCGGTACTTCGACGACGGAGAAGGCCACGAGCGGCTTCTGTCGGGAGCGCGCGATCGCGTTGGCGTAATCGAGCAGGATCCCGGCGGTATCCGGATTGTGGAGTGGTACCACAACGGCGTCTGTGGTCGCGGCCTCGGACGGAATGGGCGCTTCGAGAACCTGGGGCTGCACCGCCGCCGACTGTTTCTCGAAATATCCGTAGTAGAGCAGGAGGCCTGTGACTACCCAGCCGATGGTCACGTACCAGGCGAGCGGCTGGAACGTGAATTGGTAGAGCGCCAAGAAGATGTTGAGCACGATGCCGAGAATCGGCACGAAGGGGTAGAACGGTACCTTGTACCGCCGTGGGATCTCCGGCGCCTTACGGCGCAGCACGATGACAGACAGGTTCACCATCGCGAAGGTCAGTAAGAAGATCAGGCTCGCCGCGGACCCGATTGCCTCGATCGGCAGGGTCACCGCCATCACCAGCAGGATGACGCCGGTCAGCATGATCGCCACGTGGGGTGTGCGGCGCTCAGGGTGGATCGTGGCGACTGAGCGGGGGAGCCAGCGGTCGCGCCCCATCGAGAATGCGACGCGAGACGATGCCATGATGGTGGCGTTGAGCGCGGACATCGTGGAGAGGAGGCCACCGAAGACGATCACGGCGACGCCGAACGCGGGCATGAAGCTCTCTGCGGCACGCACGATGGCGGTCTCTCCGTGGTTGCCCAGGAACTGCCAACTCGGTGTGCCGTCCGGGGTGCGCACGGCCAAGGCCACGAAAAGAATTAGGAGGTACATCACGACCGTGATGGCCAGCGAGATAAAAGTCGCCTTAGGGATGTTCTTTTCAGGGTCCTTGATCTCTTCGGCCACGGTCGCGATCAGGTCGTACCCCTCGAACGCGATAAACGTCAGGCCCATGGCCACGAACACCCCTCCCATGCCATTGGCAAAGAACGGGTTGAACGCTTCGGTCACTTGGGCTGGCTCTGCACCGACAGCCCTGAGCCCGTAGGAAATAAACACTGCGAGAATGATCAGCTTGGCGACCGTCAAGACGTTCTCGGCCTGTCCGGTCACCCCCGCGCCACGGGCGTTCAGGCGGATGAACAGCGTGCCGACGAGGAGGGTCACGATCAAGCTGGCGCCGTGTTGGCCAACGACCCCGAACACCATCTCTGCGACACCGGGCGTGTATCGGAGAAAGAACTCCCAGAAGTAGCCCGCGAACCCAAGGGCGTAGAGCGAGCACGCGACCGTGTACGCGAACCAGAGCATCCAACCAGCGGTGAAGCCCACGGCTCCCGGGAACGCCCTTTTCACGAAAGCGTAGCCGCCGCCGGCTTCCGGAATCGCCGATGCCAGCTCCGCATACGCGAATGCCGTCAGGAGCGTCACACCGCCGTTCAGGGCGAACGCGAGGATGGACGCTGGCCCCGCCACACCTGCTGCGATACCCGTGAGCACAAAGATGCCTGCGCCGATCATCGCCCCGACGCCGATCATGGTGGCGTCAAAAAGGCCGAGATCTCGGGCGAACGTGGGTTCGCCTGCCTGGGTCTGGTCAGCTTGTGAAGTCACGGGGCAAGAGGATCGTCAGACATTCCCGGGGTCGCAAGAGAGGCGAAGGCCGACGTGGGGGCCGATTCATTCCTAACCCTGGCACGGGAGCGTCTAGAGGTGTATTGCTTTCGTTCGCTAGCTGAGCACGCACTGGGGAACCGCATGATTATCGACTTTCACAATCACTACTTTCCGCCCCAATATCTGGACGCGATCCGGGACGGCGGCAGCCACTTCCGTGTGACGACAGATGAGGAGGGGAACCCGGTTCTGCACTCACCGGGAGACTACAACGTTCTGGTTCCGGGACACCGCGACTTGGATTTTCGCGAGAAGGTGCTCGACGAGGCTGGCGTGCAGATGCAGGTCCTCACATTCACAGCGCCGGGTACGAGTATTGAAACCCCTGACCGCGCCGTCGAATTGTGCACGGTCATTAATGACGCGTTCGCCGGGGAGATCAAGGCGCGCTCCAGCCGATTTACCGCGTTGGCTCACCTGCCGATGAACTCGCCCGAGGCAGCGGCGGTCGAAGCCGAGCGAGCGGTCGGCGTACTTGGCCTGCCGGGTGTCATGTTCCTTTCCAATGCCAGCGGAGTGCCGCTCTTCGACGAACGCTTCCATCCGATCTACGAGAGGCTCAGCGAAGCGGGTGCTGTCGCGTACATCCATCCGACCTATCCGGTGGGCGTCGAGGTCATGGAGAAGTACATGTTGATGCCGATGGTCGGGTTCCTCATGGACACAACGCTCGCCACGGCTGGTCTGATTTACTCCGGCGTGGTAGAACGCTACCCGGGCATCAAATGGGTGCTCGGTCACTTGGGTGGTGCGGTGCCTTATCTCGCGGAGCGATTTGATCGCGGCTTCGAAGCGTACCCGGAGTGCCGAGAAGACTGCTCGGTGCTGCCGAGCGAGCAGCTCAAGAACTTCTACTATGACACAGTGAACTTCGACCCCGCCTGTCTGCGCCTAGCGATCGAATTCGCCGGTGTGGACCATATCGTGGCCGGCTCCGACTACCCGCACATGATCGGTAGCCTCGACAAGATGACCGCGAGCATTGCCGGTCTTGATCTCTCGGAAGGCGACAAGAAGAAGATCCGGTGGGACAACGCGGCTGGAATTCTCGGATTGGCCTGATGCACCTTGGAAGGACGTCCGGTTACTTCATGCCTGGCGAAATAGTATGCGCAGGGCTGTATTTAGGCCTACCTCCCCAGGGGGGTCCACCCCGGCGTTCGGTCTTGAATGACGTTCATCACGACATCACGTCGCTGCCCTAGCTGCGGCACGGGCACCAACAGGACCTGCACCTCTTGGTTCTTTCGCCCCGTGCGGGTCTTTTTTGCCCTCACGGTCATCGACCCGGACGTGCCCCTCGTGCGGCTGGCATGGGTATGTGACTCTTTTGTGGGGCAAGACGAGGACTCAAGAGCCCGGCGAGTCCAAGATCGAAGCATAGACCAGGCTGCGTAGCTTGGCGTGGTCGTCCAGGCCCCCGCCGGGTCGGACCTGAGTGAAGTAGACCACCACGAGCTTCTAGCTCGGATCTACCCAGTAGGTTGAGTGATAGGCGCCGCCCCATCCGTACTCTCCCACCGAGCCGGGCTGTCCGGCCCCTCCGACGTCACGCCGGATCTGAAATCCGAGCCCAAAGCCCATGGCGGTCCCGTTCAGGTCCCCGATGTGATTCGAGGTCATGAGCGCGACCGTTGTCGGGGAAAGCAGGTGCGCGCCGTTCAAGGAACCACCGTTCTGCATCATCTGGAGAAAGCGCGCGTAGTCGCGGGCGGTAGATAGGAGCCCAGCACCACCGGAGAAGCTCTGACGGGGGCCGTTCACGTACTGCCCTTGGCTGTCCATCCCGGGCCCGTCGGGCGCGCGTACAACTTGGAGCTCAGCCCCTTGGTTGTAGACCGTTGCGAGTCGCTCGCGCTTCGCGGTCGGGAGGTAGAAGTGGGTGTCTCGCATGTCGAGGGGCTCAAGGATCCGAGACTTCAGGAACGCCTCGAGTGAAAGGCCCGAGACCTGCTCAATTACCGCGCCAAGGATGTCCGTGTTGTAGCCATAGACGAAACGCTCACCCGGCTGCGAGGGGAACGGCAAGCTCGGCATCCTGTCTACGGTCGCGCGCACAGGCTCATCGCGATCGGCGAAGTACCAGCCCGTGATCCCGGCTGCGCTCCAGCGGTCGCCACCCGGGCCCCCGCCGTACCCGATTCCGGCCGTGTGCGTGAGAAGATCCCGAATCGTGATGGACCTGTTGGCCTGGACCACGTCGTAGCCGCCGCCCTCGCGTGGCGCCGCAACCGTCGTTTCTGTGAAGGACGGCAGGTACTTGGAGACGCGGTCGCCGATGAGCAGAGCACCGTCCTCCTGCAGCATCAAGATCCCAACGCTAACCAGTGCCTTTGTCTGGGAAGCGATACGGAAGATCGCGTCCGTGCGCATGGGGTCACCTGCCTCGATGTCACGGAAACCAGCCGCGTGTTCATACACGACCGCCCCATCCCGCAGGACCAGTGCAACAACACCCGGGAGCTTTGCATCCGAAACGAAGGCGTCGAGTGTCTGCGTCAAGCGCTCAAGCCGGGTGGCCGAGAGTCCGACGTCCTCCGGTATCGCGTGCGGGAGTTCCTGTCCTGAGACGCTGCTCGCGAGGGCGAGCGCCACCAACGGTAGGAAGACGCTGCGCCGAAGGGCGTTCCCAAATGGACTGCGGTACATACGGCCTCGCACGATCAGCGTCGGGAATTGTGTGACCGGAATAAGACCGTGCCGCGAGGCGGTGCGCCAGCCTGAAGGGAGGTTGGCGTCGGCCCGGGTGGCGCTGACTTCGCTCAGTTGAGCGAATAGTTCGTCCTCAATAATTCCGTAATGAACACCGAGACAGCGTCGATGTCACGGTACTTCAGTCCTACCAGACCCCAGTACGGCATCCCCGCGACGTTGCCCATGAAAATCTGCTTGCGCAGTCCCATTGGATCGTCGGTGAACCTCCAGTCGGTCGCCATAAACGACGGGGGGCGGAGCGTGTCACCTTGGAAGACGAAGCCTCCGTTGCCGCGGGCTGACTCCCCATGGCACTTGGAGCAAGAGATGGAGAAGACGACCGAGCCCCGATCGATCGCAAGCTGACGCGTCTCCCAAGCGATTGTGTCGAAGGCCGCAGGCTGGAACGCCATCGACGCGATCCCGACTGAGTCGGCCCTCGTCTCCGCGGTCATCTGTACTGGGGGCGGGGGCTCGTTGCTGCAAGCAGCGAAAAGGCTGATCGCAATCACGCGTCCAATTGAACGGGTCATGACTCCTCCTGTATTGGCACGACAAGCCATGAATCGAAGCTAAGGACGGGCCGGAAAGGTCGATGTGGGGCAAATTCCTCCCTTGAGCGTAGGGCGTGCCGTCGCCAGTTTGGGCATATCCGACGCTAACGACACGTATGTGAGGAACTATGAGCGACGCAACGCCAGAAGATTCCCGTTCCATCGACCGTAGGGGCCTCCTCAAACTCGGTGCGGCGGGACTCGGTCTCACAGCCGCGCAGGGACTCACTCCTGGCCTCGTGTCGGCCGCCGACTCGGCCCCCTTCTCGGAGCCGTCTAACCTCGGGCCGGCTCCGGCCCAACCCTTTGCGGCGGATCCCATGGAGGTCGTTCGCATCGGCTTCGTGGGTGTCGGGCTTCAGGGAGGGTCACATGTCCGGAATTATCTCGGATTGGATGGCGTTGAAGTGGTTGCCCTGTGCGACATAAACCAGAGTCGCCTAGACGAAGTCGCCGGGTGGGTGACCGCGGACGGGCGTCCTCAGCCCAAGCTCTACGGACGGGGCGATCACGACTTCGTGCGTATGTGCGAGACCGAAGATCTAGACCTGGTCTTCAACGCCACGCCCTGGGAATGGCACGCGCCCGTTTGCCTCGCCGCCATGGAGAACGGGAGCCATGCGGCCACGGAGGTTCCGATCGCCTATACCGTCGAGGACTGCTGGGCGCTCGTTGAGCACGCGGAGAAGTACAAGAAGCACTGCGTCATGATGGAGAACTGCAACTACGATCGACCGGAGATGATGGTCTTCCATATGGCTCGCCTTGGTCTGTTCGGCGAGATCCTGCATGCCGAATGTGGCTATCTCCACGACCTCAGGGAAATCAAGTTCGAGGACCGAGATGAAGGCCTGTGGCGGCGTGCACACGCGATGTTGCGAGACGCCAACCTCTACACCACGCACGGCTTGGGTCCGGTCGCCAACGTGATGGACATCAATCGCGGGGACCGCTTCGACTACGTGGTCTCCATGAGTTCTCCTTCGCGCGGCCTTCAGGACTGGGCACGTGAGCACTATCCCGAGGGGCATCCCAAGAGGGCGGAGCAGTACCTCTTGGGAGATGTGAACACTTCTATGATCAAGACGGTGCGAGGCCGTACCATCTTCTTGAGTCACGACACGAATCTCCCCCGTCCGTACTCTCGCATCCACACGGTGCAAGGGACCAAGGGTCTTTTTCAGGGTTACCCGCACCGAGTCCACGTGGAGGGAGTGAGTCCGGCGCACCGGTGGCAGGAGTGGACTGAGCTGCGGGACGAGTACGATCATCCCCTGTGGAAGGACCTCGATGAACAGTCGCAAGGCGCCGGACACGGCGGCATGGATTTCATTGAAGACTATCGACTCATCAAGTGCCTTCATGAGGGCACCCCGACAGACGCAAACGTTTACGATGGCGCCGCGCTGTCGGTCATTCAGCCTCTGACAGGTTGGTCGAACGCCAATCGGAGTCGCCCCGTTGACGTCCCTGACTTCACACGCGGGCGCTGGACGCAGTGGCCGCAATTGGAGTTGTTCGGGGCCTAGGGCGGTGCTCGAGGAACGTAGGGTGCAGAGATGACCATGTCCGGGCCTGCCGCTCAGGCGAAGTCGCTCCGGGAAGCGTTCGTGGGAAGGTTTGGGGAGAGCCCCAGTCACACGACTCGTGCGCCTGGCCGAGTAAATCTCCTTGGCGAACACATCGACTATAACGATCTGCCGGTGTTGCCCATGGCGATTCAGCGGGAAGCCAAGTTGGTGTTCCGGCCCCGAAACGACAGCATCGTGCGCATCCACAACCTGTCCGCTGAGTTTGAGGACGTGGAGTTCGAGATCCGCCCGGGGGTCGCGAAGAGCGAGGCGGGGCACTGGGCCAATTATTGTAAGGCGCCCGCAGATGAACTCGCGCGCAGATTCGCAATCTGGCGGGGTTTCGACGCGGTCATCGAATCCACGGTGCCGGTCGCCTCGGGATTGTCTTCTTCGTCTGCCCTGGTCAACGCCGTCGGGCTGACCCTCGCGTATCTGAACGAAATAGAAACAGAGCCTCTGCCCCTGGCCGAGGTTATGGCCGAGGCCGAACGCTACACGGGCACGCGCGGGGGAGGCATGGACCAGGCGATTTCCATGGCGGGCCGTGCGAACTGTGCCGCAAAGATCAGCTTCGCGCCGCTGCGAATCACCCATCTGGCGATTCCCAATGATTGGAGCTTTATCATTGCAGACACGGGTGTACGTGCCGAAAAATCGGGTAACCGTCAGGCGACGTACAATCGGCGACGGCAGGAGTGCGAAGACGCTCTTCGCGCCGTGGGCGCCGCCGTTGTCGCCGCAGAGATGACCCATCAACCGGTCGACTCCTATCCTGCCCTCCTCGCGGGGATCGGTGTCCATGCTGCGCTCGCGCTTGGCGAGGATGTTCTTGACGGGCACCTCGCTCGTCGCTTCAGGCACGTGATGACCGAGGCCAATCGAGTACGCGAGGCAGCAGACCTCTTGTTGTCGGCCGACCTGGAGGGGTTTGGTGCCCTGATGGACGCGTCGCATGGGAGCCTGCATTCTGACTATCACGTGAGTTCACCAGAGCTCGACGAACTCGTTGGGATCGCCCGAGAGGGCGGCGCGGTAGGAGCCCGGCTCACCGGTGCTGGGTTCGGAGGCTGTACCGTGTCCCTTGCAGACCGTGGGGCAGTGGACGGCGTTTTGGAGGCCATGACAAGCCAGTACTTCGAGCCACGAGGACTCGCGGCGGACCTCGACAACCATCTCTTCGTGGCGATCCCTTCGGCCGGCGCAGAGATCAATGAGTTGTAGGACCCCGTAGAGGGACGGTTCTGGTCGCTTGACTCCACCCGCCGGCATCCCCTTTTTCCCCCATGGGATTCCTGCCTAGCCTCTGATCCTGCCCATGTTCCATCCCACGGCCAAGAAATTCATGCTCGCCGGCCTGGTCGCGTGTTTTGTGATCCAGTCCGGCTTGGTGTATTCGGACGACACGGATCTAGTGTTGTCTGAGACGGCGATCGAGGGGCGACGCCTGTTCCATGTGTACGCCTGCCAGGTTTGCCACCAAACCTGGGGCCAGGGGGGCTTCCTTGGCCCTGATATCACGAACGCTGCGAGCCGGGTCGATAGTGCGCGGCTGACGCTGCTTTTGACCGTCGGTAGCGGACAGATGCCGGTCTTCGGATTCTCGGGCTCGCAGATCGCCTCCATACGAGCCTACTTGCAGGAACTGGATCGCCCGGATGTCGGGCGCGGTCAGTTGCGCCTCGGCGACCCTGACTCAGGCGCTTCGCCGCAGGCGGCGTTTGAGGCGGCCGTATCCTCGATGATTCCGGATGGGCCAGCGGCCGCTGGCTTCGAGGTGTTCCGCTCAGGCATTTGTAGTACGTGCCACCTACCGTTCCAGATCTCTCCGGTGGGTGGCCCGGACTTGTCGACCGTGGTGGAGCGGCTCGACGAGGCGGGGCTGAATGATGTGCTCACGTTTGGGCGCCCCGAAAAGGGGATGCCGCCGCCAGTTCCGGCTTTCGATGCGGTCCGTCGTAGTGAGGTGGTCGCCTACTTTGAGTGGCTCAATGCCAATCGGGTCGAGCTCGTGGCGCAGACAAGCCGTCTTCGGGGGGCGACGTCTGTTGAGTGGGCGAAGTTGCCCTGGTGGGAGTTCAGGTGAGCGACCTTCGCGTCCAGGGGACGGCCATTCCCGCCGAGGGTGGTCATTGGCTCATGTTTGAGGAGGGTGACCCAGTTCGGCAATTCGCGACGGTCACGTTCATTCGTGGCGGTTTGATCGCGATGGCGGTCACCGTCCTGTTTGGCATTCTCGGCGCACTTTATTCCGTTCCTGCGCTAGCGCCGGCGTTTCAATCTGTCGGTCTGGACATGCGTCAGCTCCGGCCCATCCACACGGCGTTCGCCTCAGCTTGGATGTTCCTCGGTGGCGTCGCGGTCGTGCATCGTTGGCTGCAAGATCACGGTGGCATCGCCACGGAAGCAGACCGCTGGCGGCTGCGGGTTCAGGTACTCAGTTGGGCCATCGCTGGCGTCGGGATTTTGACCACGCTCATGCTGCGCATTGGTTCGGGAAGGGAGTACCTCGGCTTCCATCCCGTTTTTAGCGCCTTCATCGCCATCGGCTGGCTGTGTTACGCGTGGAATTTCTTCAGGATTGCGGGTCCGCGCTTCTTCGAACGCCCGATCTACCTGACGATGTGGGGCGTGGGGATGATCTTCTTCCTCGTCACGTTCATCGAGCAACACCTGTACCTGCTCCCGGACTTCTTCGCGAATCCGACGCAGGACCTGCAGGTGCAATGGAAGGCGACGGGGACACTCGTGGGCTCAATGAACCTGTTTGTTTACGGTTCCATGATCTACATCGGGGAGCGTATTTCTCGAGATCCGAGGTATGGTCACTCGCGGCTCGCTTATGCGCTCTTCGGCATCGGCCTACTGAATTCTTTCACGAATTTCGCCCATCACTCCTACCACCTGCCGCAAGAAGAACTCGTTAAGTGGATCTCCTTCGTGGTCAGTATGATGGAGATCTCGATTCTGTGTCGCGCGATGTGGGACCTGTGGAATCTTGTGCGAACGAGTGAGGACCGTGCGTTTTGTGCGGCACGTGGGAGCTTCGGCGCTTCGAAGTATTGGACCATCTTCATTCTTCTGTCGTCGGTGCTGATCTCCATCCCGCCCCTCAACGCCCTCATCCACGGCACGTACGCGGTGACCGGCCATGCGATGGGTGCCACGATCGGCATCGACACCATGGTCTTGCTCGGTGCGCTCATCTGGATCTTGGGTGAGCACGTGCGGGCTCGGGAAGGCGAGAAGGCAGCTGAGGGGCTGCACACGGCAGGCATGAAGAAGATTGTCGTGGGCCTCAACCTCTCGGTCGCGGCCCTGGTACTTTGGCTGCACGTCTCGGGGGTGGTCACAGGCGTGACGCGAGCGACGTTTGCGCCGAATGAGATGTACGTCGGCCCCGAGTGGCTGTCGGCGTGGAACGGCATTCTCTTTGCCGCGACGGGCCTCGCAGCGCTTGTGTTCTTCGTAGCGCTCCTGATGAAGCTCGTGCCGGTAGCCTTCCGCTACTGGTCCGTGGCCCCGAAGCGGGCCTGACCGCGGCTCCACGACGGGCACATTCGGCCGGCCCCATTGATGGCGCCGGCCGCCGCACTACTCTCGGCTCGGGGCGTCTAATTCAACCTGATGCGCGGGAAGGTCTTCAGGAGCCCGATTGCAGCAAGTCCGGCAACGATCGAACAGGTGACAGCCAGGCCGACCTGCCCGTATAGGGTGTAGCCGGTTGCGAAGACGGCCCCGTAAATCACGACGCAACCCAGGAACCAGGCGAGGAACGCAGCCGAGGGCCCGGGCATGTCTGGGTCTGCCTCAAGGCCAAGCCCCGCTCCCTTCCACCCCGACCCCATGGGCCGGATGAGCTTGTGGAACGATGTGAGGGTCTCCGCATCTACCGGAGGAGTCAGAAAGGTGACCGTGACCCAGCCGATCGTTGTGACGAGGACCCCGACGACGAGTTGGAGCGAGCCGTCCATCGGCGCGAACCCCAGCGCTCCATGCACGAACTGGAAGTAGAACGCGACGAGAAATGAGATCAACATGGCCGAGAGCTCGCTCCACACGTTGATGCGCCACCAAAACCAGCGCAGAAGAAACACGAGTCCGGTCCCGGCGCCAATCTGCAATAGGATCTGGAATGCCTGCAGTGCGTTCTCCAGCCACAGGGACAGGGCCCCCGCCAGCACGATGAGGCCCACGGTCGCGATTCGTCCGACCGTCACGTAGTGACGCGCATCGCGGTCCGGCGCAAAAAAGCGACGATAGAAGTCATCGACGATGTAGGACGCCCCCCAGTTGAGGTGCGTACTGATCGTCGACATGTACGCGGCCGCCAGGGAGGCCACGACCATTCCGAGAATACCCGACGGCAGGAAGACGAGCATCGCTGGATACGCGAGGTCGTGCCTCACGATAGAGGGGTCGATGTGCGGGAATGCCGCCTGAATCGAATCCAACGAGGGATAGATGATGAGCGAGGCGAGCGCGACGATAATCCACGGCCACGGCCGCAGGGCGTAGTGGGCGATGTTGAACCACAGCGTCGCCTTGAGCGCGTGCGACTCGTCCTTCGCCGCCAGCATGCGTTGCGCGATGTAACCGCCGCCGCCGGGCTCGGCACCGGGATACCACGTGCTCCACCATTGGACGGCCACCGGGATGATGAACACGGCTGTCGCAGTGTGCCAATCGCTGAAGTCGGGAAGGAGGCTCAGCTTGCCTTCGAGCGCGGGATGGGTGAACAAGCCGACCAGCCCGCCCACCTCTGGCTGCGAGACGGCGTAGTAGGCAGCGGCTAACGAACCGGCCATCGCCACGGCGAAGAGCAGGAGGTCGGTGACCACGACCCCCCAGAAGCCCGCGGTCGCCGAATACAGCGCGGTCACGGAGGCCGCAACGAGCACGACTTGATATTTCGAAGCCCCCAGGAGCACGCCACCGATCTTGATCGCGGCGAGCGTCACCGTCGCCATGATCATCACGTTGAAGAAGACGCCCAGGTACACCGCCCGGAATCCGCGAAGGAAGGCCGCGGGTCGACCGGAGTACCGGATTTCGTAGAAGCCGACGTCGGTGAGAATCCCAGAGCGCCTCCACAGTTGGGCGTAAAAGAACACCGTGCACATGCCGGTGATCGCAAATGCCCACCAGATCCAGTTCTGGCTGACGCCGCCCGTGCGAACGAGGTCCGTGACGAGGTTCGGCGTGTCGGTCGAGAATGTGGTCGCAACCATCGAGGTTCCGAGGAGCCACCAGGGCATGGAGCGCCCGCCCAGGAAGAAATCCTCAGATTGGTTTCCTGCCTTGCGAGCGAAATACAGCCCGACGCTTAGCACGAACGTGCCGTAGCCGATGATCACCCACCAGTCGAGTGCGCTCAATCTCATGTCGTGATTCCAGGATTAGGCAAATCGGAGAAGGCGTCGGCGAGCCGATTGGGGTAGGCCCCGACCTCCACCCGCTGCCGCAACGTCGCCTGCGCGCCTTCGCGGTCGTTGGCGTGGGTAACACCGAACCAATGGTCTTCGGCGTGAAGCACCCTGGCGTTGGTCGCCCCTACCTCGAGCTGCCCGTTGATCGCAGTCGAGAGGAAGAACTCCCGGTCGGTGTCCGAACCCCACATGCCCATGAAGCGTTTGAATTGACGGTGCATGTGGGCGACGACTGGCTGTGTGAACCCCCAAAGGTTCATGGACACAACCGCATCTCCCGAGAGTTCGATCGGCTCGCCTCCAGGGGTTGTGCCGGTGATCCAGACTTCGGTCCTGCGAATTTGCTGGACCTCCGAGACTCTCGCCATGAACCCGTCCTTCTTCAGGACGCAGATGCCGCGGGCGACACCGCCTGAGCCCGAGAGCGTGTCTTCGAGCGTGTACCCGACCAACGCGACGTCCGTGGGTATGGGGTCGCTAGAGAGGTGCTCGTACAGGATCGAGAACGCTACTGGCCCGTATAGGTCGTCCGCGTTGCATATCGCGAACGGTCCGTCCAGGTGCTCGGCAGCACACAGTACCGCGTGGCCCGTGCCCCAGGGCCTCGCTCGGTCCGGCGGTGCGGGGAATCCCTTCGGCAACTGGTCAATCGTCTGCGCCACGTACCGCACAGGTAGCGCGTCGCCCACGATGTCCTCGACGTGCTGCCTTACTTGGTCTTCGATCTCGGGGCGCACGATCATGACGATGCTGTCGAAGCCGGCCCGCGCCGCGTCATAGATGTTGTAGTCCATGATCGCTTCGCCCGAAGGCCCCAAGGCATCGAGTTGCTTCAGCGTGCCGTAACGTGTGGAGAGTCCCGCGGCGAGAACGACCAGAGGAACGCTCACGAACCGACGTGCTCTCGGCAGCACGCGACGGGGAGTTGCCACGCCTGCTGGGTCACGGTCACGCACCTGAGCTTGCTGCTGCCCCGCTTCGAATCTTCGCGCGGGAGCGAACTCATTGTCATGGGTGTCACTGTCATTGGTATCACTCTCCTGCCATTCCCCCGTAGCGCACGCCGGTAAGGTCCGCGATGTCTCTCTTCCAGGTCGTGAGGTCCCTGCTAGAGAAGTCCCGAAGATGACGGTGCCCGCACGCCCGCGCGAGGACTTGCATGAGTTCGACGGACGCACCTAGAAAGTTCGAGAGCCGACGCGCTGATTCGTCGACGACGAGGCGAGCCCGTAGGTCCTTCTTTTGCGTCGCGATTCCGACTGGGCAGTTGTTGCTGCTGCAGGCGCGCATTCCCAAACAGCCGATGGCCTGCAGCGCGGAGTTCGCGATTGCCACGCCATCCGCCCCGAGGGCCATGGCCTTCACGAAATCTGATTCGGTGCGCAGGCCACCGGTGACGATCAAAGTCACGCCGCTCGCTCCCCGGCTGTCGAGGTGACGTCGGGCGCGGGGAAGGGCAGCAAGCGTGGGAACCGAGATATTGTTCTTGAAGATGTCCGGGGCCGCGCCGGTGGCCCCTCCGCGGCCATCAAGGATGATGTAGTCGCAGCCCACATCGAGCGCGAAGTCGATGTCCGCCTCGATGTGCTGGGCGCTCAGCTTAAAGCCGATCGGGATTCCTCCGGTGGTCTCGCGCACCTGATCAGCCACCGCCCGGAAGTCCGCGGCTGTCACGAGGTCCGGAAACGTGGGCGGACTGATGGCGGGTTGGCCCTCAGGGAGGCCCCTCACCATCGCGATCTTACCGACCACCTTTTCACCTGGGAGATGCCCACCCGTACCGGTCTTCGCACCTTGGCCGCCCTTGAAGTGGAACGCCTGGCACTTCGCCACCTTGTCGAGGCCCCATCCGAAGCGCGCCGAGGCCAGTTCGTAGAAGTAGTGGCTGTTTGCTTCTTGCTCTTCTGGCAACATGCCGCCCTCGCCGGAGCAGATCCCCGTACCCGCGAGTTCTGCTCCCTTGGCCAACGCGATCTTCGCCTCTTCTGAGAGCGCCCCGAAGCTCATGTCACTCACGAAGATCGGAATCTGGAGTCGAAGTGGACGTGCGGCATTGGGACCCACTACGAGTTCCGTCCCGACAGTCTCGGTCTCAGCGAGAGGCCGTGTCGCTAGTTGCGCGGTGAGTAGCTGGAGATCATCCCACCTTGGGAGTTCCGTCAGCGGCACACCCATCGCGGATATCACACCATGGTGCCCGAGCCGCGACAATCCCTCTCTCGCCAACCTCTGAATGTATGGATTGAATGGCTCTTCAGCTGTTCCGTGCACGTCCTGGTACATGCCCAGATATTCATCCCGTCGGTAGGGCTGCGGGTTGCGTTCTGCGAAGGCGGCGACCTCTTCCGGACTGACCCAAACCGCATCGGCTGAGAGGTCGATCTCGGCACCGAAGCGGTGCAACGCCTCGTCATTGTTGTATTCGCTGACGCCCGTGTCGTAGCGGTAGTCCCAGCCATGCACGCCACAGATCAAGTTGGCCCCTTCAATGTGGCCGTCGGCGAGCAGCGCACCCCTGTGGTGGCAGCGCCCGTAGAGGACGGCCACCTGGTCATCGAAGCGGATCACGACCAGGTCGACGTCGGCGACTAGTGCGTGCGCCGGCTGTCTGTCTACGAGCGCGCTCCAGGTCGCGACGCGGACGCCGGGTGGGGTGGTCTGCTGCGCGAGGGTGGGAAGATCCATTCAGCGCTCCGTTAGTGATGCGGGATTGGTCTCGGACACTCCGACGAAAAAGCCTGTGTCGCAAGCCTGGTGACTGCCTCGGTGTGAGATCATCGCTACTCCGAGTGTTTGTGGCCGCAACGAAATGGACGCCGGCGCCGTCTCATCTTCTACAGGGGCAAAGCAGAAACTCGAAACTTCCCGGCCGCCGCCAACGAAGTGTCATGTGAGGGAAGGTAGCAGGGCTGCTTCTCAGTTTTTCAGAAGGGGGACCAGGATGATTCATTCACATATCGACGAAAGACGATCGGCCCCTTGGTGGGCCGTCTTAGGCGCACCCCTTCTGGGTGTTCCCCTCATGGTTTTTATGCTCTCGCTTGCGGTGCCCGTTACCGCTACGCCAGAAGTTCAATCGGAGGCCGGGCGGGTCATGGAGCAGGTAGAAGTCCAGACCGTGAACCACGAGGTCGAGCCGCTAGACAATATATGACGAGAGGCTCAGCTGAGACTGATGAGCTAACAGGATTCGCCGGCCCGGGTGTGGCCGTGGGGTGTTGGAGATGGCCGGCGGAGGTGAACAAAAAGCGTCGTCCGAAAGGGCGGCGCTTTTTGTTATTTGGAACTTATCCTGCCTCGGATGCCGTATAGGGTCACATGGACGAGATCCGCATTCCAAACGACGCGACGTACGCCCCGTTCTCTCTGACGGACATCATCGCCACCGCTCCGCTGGCCTCACGCCTCATACTCGGAGCCACGCTGCCTGGAAGGTTACTCAGCGCCGCCGCCTTGGGTATGTACGCCGGTAGTGCCGTAAAGGATTGGGTGAGTCGGCGTGACATGGTATGGATCGACTTCCAGGTCGAGTTCGGCGCAGACGTGAAAACGTTGATGCCGATGCCTGAGGCCGCGCGGCGCGAAGAGGTGGCGCGGCTTGCGAAGCGCATGAACGATGGCTTCACGGACGAAAGGATTCCGCGCGAGGCACTGGCCAAGGTGGTTAACGAGCACCTGACCGAATACATGGCCGGGGTCACTGGGCAGCGCGTCCACACAAGCTCGGAGGTTCGTGACTTCACCCTCGCGAAGCTCGTGTTCCCGTTCGCCATGGGCGTTTGTGACGTCATCTCCGGCGACGTGGCGTTGTTCAGGGACACCGGGATCTTCGAGCCGCACGTCATATGCCATGAATTCGTGCACCGAAAGGGATACATCAAGGAACTCCATGCGCAGGCGTTGTCCTACCTCGCGTTGATGGCGTCGGGTGACCCCGTCATGGTTCAGTCTGCGCTCGCAGAGCGTTTACACCGTCAGATCAAGGTGATTGCCGGTGAAGATCATCAGGCGTATCACGATCTCGTGGACGGCATCGAACTCCGAGGGGAGTTGGCCGAAGAGCTGCACATGCTACGCCCGGAAGCCGGCGCGTATGAGGGCTCCGTTTCGGTCGTCATGAAGAAGCTCTACGACGAACGAATGAAGCTCATGGGCCAAAACGGTCTCTCAGACTACGACGAAGGCTTCACCAACTTCCTGTACACGTTCAAACAAAGCAGGAAGTGCCGTCAGGAGCGGTGGCAGGCGGAGTTCTAACGACCGCTGGCTCCCAGCCGGGTGGCGTCTCTGGTGCCACCGAACAGTTCCATCTGTGGCCGGGCCGGGTCCGCGGGGGCGATAAACGAAGCCGCGGACAAGGCCGGAGGACGATCAAGTCCTAGCCGACTGCAATGGATGTGGAACAAGGATTCAAGCTGTTTCGCCCACGGCCCTTCTCCGCGCCCTCTGACTGAATAGCGACCGTCGTAGAGTTTTCCGCCTCTCATTTCGCGCACGCGGTTGAGCACCTTTTCCTTTCGGTCGGGAAAGTGCTGCCCGAGCCACGTCGAGAAGATGTCCTTCACTCCGTGCGGCAGCCTGAGGAGGATGTATCCGGCGAAGGACGCACCTGCCTCGGCGGCCGCCTCCAGTATGGCTGGCACTTCGTGGTCGGTCAGGCCGGGTATCACCGGAGCGATATTCACGCCGACAGGTATGCCTGCGTCCGCGAGGACTCGAATGGCGCCGAGCCGCCGAGCCGGGATCGAAGCACGGGGCTCCATGACCCTCTGGATGTCCTGCCGCAGAGTGGTGACCGAGAGGACCACCGCGGCGGCGTTGTGGCTCGCAAGTTCCGCGAGCAGGTCGACGTCTCTGGAAACCAGATAACTCTTGGTCACGATGCCCACGGGATTCCTGAATTCGGCCAACACTTCCAAGCATCGCCGTGTGATCCGCAAACGGCGTTCCACTGGCTGGTACGCATCTGTATTTCCGCTCAGCCCAATCACTTGGGGCTTCCAGGTCTTGGACGAGAGCGCCTTTCTCAACAGGTCCGGTGCATCTCGCTTGACCATGATCTTGGTCTCGAAGTCGAGGCCGGCCGAGAAGCCGAGGTGTTCGTGGCTCGGGCGTGCGTAACAGTAGCTGCAGCCGTGCCCGCATCCCCGGTAGGGATTGATCCCTACATCGAACCCGACATCAGGGGAGTCGTTATAAGCCAGAATCGATCGGGATGCGTCGTTGAAGAGTTGGGTCTGGGGAGGTGGATCATCCGGATCGTTCCAGCCCTCGCGATCAATGGAAAGTCGCTCGAACCGGTTGGGCGGGTTCCACGAGGTGCCGCGACCGCGAATGATCGGGAGGGGATGAAGAATCGCCATGACCAAAGATAACCGAACAAAGACCGAAGACCTAGTCGCTCAAGTCCTGTAGAAGAAAAAGGCCCCGTCCGCGATGCGGACGGGGCCTCGACTTCTCACGAGAATGTGCCTGGGCTCAGGCTTCCTCAATGTCGTAGCAGATTCTCCAGTCGACCATGTTCTCCGGGTCGTCCGTGCCTTCGTCGGTCGGCTGATGCCGCCCAATCCATGACGAGGCGGGACCGGCGAACTCGCGGCGGTACCCCGCGAGGTGATCGTTGGCTGTCAACTGGTCGAGTTCGACTCCGAAGAGCTCGACGACCATCGAGTCACCCGACTCGCCCTCGAACAACGTCTTGTCGATCTTGTCGACTTTGTTGCGTCGCGGGTGATCGGAGATGGACCAGTAACCCTGTGCGGGGAACTCGACCTCATGGCTCTCACCAGCCGTAGTGATCTTCGAACGGAAGCGAAACTCCCCTTCGTCGTCCCATATGGGTTCTTTGTTGTCTTTGATCTGAATCCAGCGAAGGATCACGCGGATTCGGCTGCCACCATTCTCCGACATTCTGGCTCCTAGTTTCTTTCCCAAGCTGAACAAGGCGGGATTAATAGAGGTTCTAGGCAGTCCTGGTCAAGGGTCGCCATTGGGTTTTTTAAGATCCGTTCGCATCCGGCTGGGTAAAGCGGAGTATCGTCTCGGTCATCGAATGGGGATGCGCACCGAAAACTGGTGCGTCATGACGCGCGCATCTTGCAGCGTCAACGGTGCCTCAGGGGCGATGATAAAGTCTGCTGTGCCCGAAAGCGCGTTGATGTGGGCCACCTGACCCGCGATCGCCGCGATCGCAAGAACAGTCACCAGAAGACGGACGACGACGGTCGTCGCGAGGTTCATAGGTATTTCAGGTGCTCGAATTGGGGGACTTATAGAAAATTGTCGACGGCGACCCCTCGACCACAAGCCGCGAAAATTCCGGGGCGGGTATCGCGCGGTGGATTGGGCGCTCAATTTGACCTCTCTGTCCGCTTGCTGGAGGTAGCATGCTGCGATCCATCGCTGGTCACCGCTTCGCCGGTTTCCCAATGTCCCCGTCCCTATTCCCGGTCCGTCGCGTGGTGGTCGCATGACCTCACTTGCTCGCCGGATTCTCCCTTGGGCCGTGCTTGGGGTGGTAGCCGCAGCATCCGCCGCGCCGGTCGAGGCGCAGGAGGCCCGTCGCCGATGGGAGCGCATGTGCCAGATCCGCGCCGAGAAGTTCGATCTAGTCCTCCCTCAGGCGATGCACGACAACGACCTCGACATGTGGATCGTGGTCATGCGCGAGGGCCATTTGGACCCCATGTGGGAGGCGCTTGGCCGCGGATACGTGGGCGACTGGGCGTTCTACGTGTTCACCGACCGTGGTGATCGCGTTGAGCGGGCAGCGCTAGGCGTGAGCGGCTATATGCTTGAAGAGTGTGAGGTATACGATCTGTTCGGCTCGGCGGACTCCTTGGCTGACTTCGTGGCGGAACGCGATCCGCAGCGGATCGGTGTGAACATGGCCGAGTCGATCGGCGGGGCAGATGGTCTGTCACACACCGCCTACGGACGGCTGCGCGCCACCCTCGGGCCGACGTATGCAGATCGCCTCGTGTCAGCAGAACGCTTTGTTTCAGATTTTCGCTCGACACGCACTGCCGCGGAGATTGCGACCTTCGCCGAGGCCGGCGAACTGAGCAGGGAAATCGCCGAGCGTGCCTTTTCGAATGAGGTCATCACTCCTGGCGTGACGACGCTCGAAGACGTGGCCTGGTGGATGTGGGATCGGCTTCTTGAGCGCGGCTTGGATTCGTCGTTCGATATGCCCTCGGTCTATGTCACAGGCCCTGAGGGGGTCGTGGCGACCTCCAGCGACCGGATCATTCAGCGGGGCGACCTGCTGATGGTCGACTGGGGCGTCGGCTTCCTGGACTTCTATACAGATATGAAGCGAATCGCATACGTCCTTCGCGACGGCGAGACGGAGGCCCCGGCGGGACTACGGCACGCGTTCGCGCGAGCGCTGGCCGTGCGAGACGTGATGAAGGCCTCCATCAAGCCCGCGCCAACCGCTCAGCAGGCGCTTGATGATACCTGGGCGGCGATTGAGGCGGCTGGCTTCAATCGAGTCGAGTTCAATCAGCCGTCTCCTGACCTTGAGACTACCGACGTCGTGATTGGGCCTCATTCCGTTGGGAATTGGGGGCACGGATTAGGTCCGTCACTGGCGTTCTTTAATCCGACGAGGCTCACGTATGAGCTTCGCCCCGGGACGCTCATCTCTGTGGAGCTGTTTGCCTTCACGTCGAACCCGGATTGGGGGGGCGCTAAGGTGAGGATCCCCCTGGAGGATGATGCCGTTGTCACAGAGCGCGGGGTAGAGTGGCTTTATCCTGTGAACCGTCGGATACTGTTGATCAAGTGACCTACATGGATTTCGACTACGGCAGCTTCGAAGCGATCACGTTCGACTGCTACGGAACGCTGATCGACTGGGAGTCCGGCATCCTCGGACAGTTGCGACCGATGTTGCACCGCAATGGCGCGACGGTGCCATCAGACGATGACCTGCTGCGCGATTTCGCCCGCCATGAATCAGAGGCCGAGTCGGGCGGCTTCCGCCCCTACCGCTCGGTTCTCGTCGACGTGGCCCTCGATTTCGGCAAGGCGCACGGTTTTGAACCCCCAGACGAAGAGGTGACTCAATTCGCAGCTTCGGTCGGCGTGTGGCCGCCCTTTACAGATACGGTGCCCGCGCTGAAGGCGCTGGCAGGTCGCTTCCGGTTGGCCATCGTTTCCAACGTTGACGATGACCTCTTCGCAGGGTCCGAGGCTGCACTGGGGGTGAACTTCGATGAGGTGGTTACCGCACAACAAGTCCGGAGCTACAAGCCTAATCACGCCCACTTTCACGAAGTGTTGAAGCGGCTCGCCCTTCCACGCGAAAAAGTACTGCACGTTGCCCAGAGCCTCTATCACGATATTGCGCCCGCCCGGGAGCTGGGGATTACCTCTGTTTGGGTGAATCGCCGGACCGGCAGGAAGGGGGCTGGTGCTACAGCGCCGTCCGACGCTCGCCCTGATCACGAGGTGCCAGACCTGCGAACCCTCGTCTCTGAAATGGGGCTCTAGGCGCCCCCTATCCGCCCAAGCCCCGGCTCCCCACTAAGCACTCCGAGAGCCTCGGTTGTCTTGGATCACAGCGTCGGTCTTCGCGCATGATCAGGTAGTCGGCGAGCGGCAGATTTTGGCTTGGCGACCCTAGCTGCCCGCCGGACGCGAACCTATATCTAGCGTCCCCTTATTCTTTTGGGGGCTCAATCGACTGTTTTCCTCGGCGTGTGCCGCGAACGGTTTCTTCTCAACGGAGGTCCAAGTATGAGACCACGGTTCCAGATACCCGGTCTCGGGAAGGCATGGGGGGCGCGAGCCATCTTCGGCCTTTTGGCGGCGTTTGTCGTCGCCCCGCAGGCCGCGTACGGGCAGCCACGGCCCACGAGTCCTGTCGGCGTTCGGCTTTACGCCATTCAGAACGCCCGCATTGTGACCGTCTCCGGCCAGACCATCGACCGTGGCACGGTCATCGTCCAGAATGGCATCATCGCTGCCGTTGGGTCGAATGTGTCGGTGCCTGCAGGCGCTTGGGTCATCGACGGGACCGGCAAGACCGTCTACCCCGGATTGTTCGACGCCTTGACCACTCTGGGGCACGGATCAGTCGCTCCCCAGCAGGGTGGCTTCTTCGGCGGCGGTGGGCCGGGAGGCGCGGTCGACGACTCCAATCACTCATGGGGCCCAGAGGACAGACCGGGCACCTCGAGCTGGTTGACCGCGGCAGATGATCTCGACGCCGAGGACGACCGACTCCACAGTTGGCGGAGCGCGGGGTTCACGACGGTGTTGAGCACACTGCCCACTGGGCTCGTGACAGGCCAAGCCGCGGTTCTGAACCTCGGTTCCTATGCCCGGCCCAGAGAATTGGTCGTGGCGACACCGGTGGCGATGAGGGTCAACCTCCTCGACCGTTCATTCACCGGGTATCCGGGCAGCTCGATGGGCGTCTTCGCCTACCTCAAGCAGCTCTACTACGACGGCAAGAACTATCAAGACGTGTGGGCTGCGTACGACGCGAATCCGCGCGGCAAGCAGCGCCCCGAATGGGATCTCGCGCTTGAGCCGGTGAGGCAGCAGTTGCGTGAAGGATGGCCGGTGCTTTTTCCGGCCACCAACCGTAATGAGGTCGGCCAGGCGATCAAGACTACTCGCGAGATGGGCGTGACGCCCATCGTGTACGGGGCCCAGGGCGCCTATGCGGCGGCAGACCTCTTGGCGTCGGCTGGAATCTCGACGTTGGTCAATCTGGATTGGCCGTCGGCCCCCGCAAATGGGGACCCTGACGCCGTACCCGCACTCGCCCAACTCAGGCTGTACGATCGGGCACCGACCACGCCTGGGATTCTCGCGGCGGCTGGGGTGAAGTTCGCTTTTTACTCAGGTGGGCTAAGCAACGCGTCGGACATGGTGTCATCGGCGCGCCGGGCGATCGCGCAGGGGCTTTCCGAAGCTGACGCGATTCGCGCTTTCACGTTGTCACCCGCCGAGATCTTCGGTGTTGCGGATCGTCTTGGCTCCATTGAGCAGGGCAAGATCGCGAATCTGGTGGTGACAAGTGGCAACATCTTTACTGAGGGCACCGAGATTGAGTCGATCTTCGTCGACGGAGAGATGTTCGACGGGTCTGAAACGACGGCCGCTGGGCCGGACGCCGACGGACCGACGTCAGCGGCTGGTCGCGGTGGCCGCGGCGGTCGCGGTGGCGGTCGCTCCACTGGCCCGGACATGGAGGCTCCTCCGATTCCGATGTCTGCCGATAAGGGTGCCTTCCGCAGTGACCCGGTGACGTTCATTACGGGTGCAACGATCATGACGGCGTCTCATGGCACCATCGAGAACGGCGACATCATCATTCGCAACGGCAAGATTGCCGAAGTTGGCACCGGTCTGAGCCGCCCCAGTGGAGCGAGGGTCGTCGACGCGACGGGCAAGTTCGTGACGCCGGGCATTATCGATGCCCACTCTCACTTGGCAGCGGGGAGCATCAACGAAGGCTCCGTCAGCGTTTCGTCTATGGTCACCATCGAAGACGTCATCGAACCCGAAGACAACGGAATCTATCTCGCGCTCGCGGGCGGTGTGACCTCGATGAACGTGCTCCACGGATCGGCGAATCCGATCGGCGGAGGCAACGCGGTACTGAAGTTGCGTTGGGGTGCCGACGCTGACGACATGCTCATCGGCGCACATCCGGGCATCAAATTCGCCCTGGGAGAGAACACCAAGCGCGACCGAAATCCTGACCGGTATCCCGCCACCCGCATGGGTGTGCAAGATGTGATTCGACAGGCATTCCTCGACGCCCAAGAGTACATGAAGGAGCACGACGCCTACGAGGCGGGTGGGAGTCAAGGTGTCGCACCACGCAGGGATCTGAAGCTCGAGTCCCTCATGCAGATCCTCAAGGGTGACCGCTGGGTACATTCCCATTCTTATCGCGCCGACGAAATCTTGCAGTTGATCCGTTTGGCCGACGAGTTCGGCTTCACGATTCGGACCTTCCAGCACGTGTTGGAGGGCTACAAGGTCGCAGATGAGATCGCGGCCCACGGCGCTGGCGCGTCCACATTCTCGGACTGGTGGGCCTACAAGGTCGAGGCCTACGACGCGATCCCGTATAACGCCGCCCTCATGGCGGATCGTGGCGTGCTGGTGTCGATCAACTCGGACTCAGGTGAAGAGATTCGACATCTGAATCAGGAGGCCGCTAAGACCATGAAGTGGGGCGACATGGAAGAGGAGCCAGCGCTCCGCCTCGTGACGCTCAACCCGGCGATCCAACTCGGCATCGACGACCAAACCGGATCGATCGATGAAGGGAAGGACGCCGACCTGGTCATCTGGGAAGGACATCCGCTGAGTATGTTCGGCAAAGCCGTGCAGACGTATGTCGACGGCATGCTTTATTTCGATCTGGAGATGGACCTAGAGCGTCAGGCGGCCATCGCGGACGAGAAGGGCGCGCTGATGGAGAAGCACGGTAGCGGCGAGGCGGGTGGACGGTCGTCGACCGATCGCGTAGCGTCGCCTCGTCTGTCTGGTGAGGATATCAACCGATGAGTTACAAAATCATCAGCGCCTTGAGCGCACTGGCATTGGCCCTTGGACTTGCGGCGCCTGCGGCAGCGCAGACCTATGCCATCCAGGGTGGCACCGTACACACGTTGAGCGGAGATCCGTTTGTGGGTACGGTCGTCATTAGAGACGGTCGCATTCTCGCGGTGGGCCCTGATGTGCAGGCCCCTGCGGGCGCGGAAATCGTTGACGCGACTGGAAAGCATGTATACCCCGGCCTCTTCGACGCGGTGTCTGGCCTCGGGTTGACTGAGGTCGGTGCCGTGGACGTAACCAACGACGCACGCGAGCAGGGGGACTTCAACCCCCACCTGCAGGCGGCGACTGCGATCCATCCGGCGACGGAGCACATTCCGGTCGCCCGGGCGAATGGCATCACGATCACTATGGCTGCGCCCCAGGGCGGAAGCGGCGCGATCGTGGGGCAGGCCTCCCTGATCGGACTCGATGGTTGGACGGTCGAGGAGATGTGGATTGATCCAGGAGCCGCGATGGTCATCAATTACCCCACGTTAGGTGGGGGCGGTGGCCGTGGCGGCGGCGGACGAGGAGGTCGTGGCGGAGGCACTTGGTCTGAGCAGGAGGAGCGCTACGAGGCCGCCGTCGTGCAACTCGACGAATGGATGGACGCAGGACGTCGGTATTCTGCGGCGGTGTCCGCGGGAGCAGACCTACGCCGCGACTTGAAGATGGAAGCCATGGCTCGGGTCGTGAATCGGGAGATCCCGGTGCTGCTGTCGGCAGATGGGGAACGGAACATCCGAAATGCAGTTCTGTGGGCGAAGCGCCAAGAGATTCGCTACGTGATCACAGGTGGACGCGAGGGTTGGAAAATCGCGGACTGGTTGGCTGAGAACGACGTGCCGATGATCCTCTCCGGTACGCAGTCGATGCCGGCCGGTGCCGACGCGTCGTACGACGAGGCCTATGCGAACCCAGGCCGGTTGTACGCGGCAGGTGTGAAGATCGCGTTTGCGACCTTCAATTCGGCAGATTCTCGTACGTTGCCGTACGAGGCCGCCCAGGCCGTTCCATACGGATTGCCAGCTGAGGCTGCGCTGGACGCGATCACGAAGAACGCGGCTGAGATGTTGGGCCTCGATGACCGAATCGGGACGATCGAGGAGGGGAAGCTCGCGAACATCATCGTGACGGACGGTAACCCCTTGGAAATCCAGACTAACGTTACCGATCTGTTCATTCTTGGGCGCTCAGTGAGCACCGATAACAAGCACAAGTCGCTTTACGACCGTTATCGTGCCCGTCCGAGTAGACGCGTGATCTCGTAGGCACGGTCAAACACTGCTTTTTGACGAGCCCTCCGGTCCAACTTTGGGCCGGGGGGGCTCGTTCTTTATCGGTGGCGCCTCCCATCGCCGAGCGCCCCGCTTCTCCTTAGACTTGGTCTATCGTCCAAAATCGCGTGTTCCGCGCGGGACTCTCCTACCGGTTTAGCAGCGGGTCACCGTTGCGTTTTGCCTACATCGATTCCCAGGGTAACGAAGTCGCCATTCCGAGTGTCGACGCCCTCGAGTTCGTCGTGTACCCGAGTGCCTAGGTAGACTTCAACGAGTCTAAATTGGCGCCCTCCGGAGAACCACACCCCGGTCGCCTCACGCAGCGGAGCCGCCAAGGCATCGAGGTCCGCGACGGACGAACTGCGCGTATGGAGAACCTCGAGTTGCTTTACGCCCGCACGCCTGAGTTCCTCGATCGCCGTCCAGCCATCGTGCGATCCATATCGGGCTCCAGCCGTAGGGATGAGCACGATCTTGGCGTCGGGGCCGCCTGAGAGCTTCACAAACTCCGCATATATGTTGAGGCCCAACCGGCCCCCGCTTGCCGCGATAATGGCGCCGTGCTCTGGCCCAACGCACGGCTGACCACAGGCCTGAGCACGCACCTCTCCTCCGGCAGCGACGGCGAGCGCCGCGGCGAGAATCGGGAGACGGCAACGCGTCATGGCATCAGCGCACTAGAGGTAGGGGTTTTCGCCTGACGAGTGATCCGTCACATCGTGTACCGCGGTGATTTCTGGAACTGCCTCGCGCAACATGCGCTCGACACCCTGCCGTAGGGTCATCCGAGAAAGCGCACATCCCTGACAGCCACCGCTCATCTGGACGAAGACATCCGTCTTGTCGACATCCACCAACGAGATCATGCCGCCGTGGGACGCGATGGCTGGATTGACCTGCGACTCCAGGACCTCCCGAACACGGTCCGCTATCGGCCCCTTAGGGGCGGCCTTGGTTGCCGTTGCGGTCCCGGGCGCCTCGCCCGCGGCCGCCTGAACGGTCCGGACCTGGAAGCCCGTTTCATTGACTCGGTCCACGAAGTCGACAGTCGCACCTTCCAAGCGTTCGGCAGACGATTCGGGGACGAGGACCGCGATGCCGTCGACGTCGATCGACCGCTCGTCGTCGGTGCGCTCCTCCATCGACACGAGCGTGAGCTCAAACGCAGGCTCGGCAGGAGGGCTACCCGTTCGCATCGTAATGCGCAGAGCCTCTGTGTCGCCGGCGTCGCCACCGCCCATGTAGGAGATGACTGCTTCGCGGGCCCGATCAGTGAAGGTGATCATAAGTCTTGTGTCGAGTGGTTCCGAATTACCGTAGCGTCTGCTACCCCAGGTCCTTCGTCGGGTTCTACCTGTGGCGGCCGTTGATCGCTCCTTAGCGCTCGGGTACCTTTCGCTCCTGACGCCGTCTCCTAAAAAAACCCTGAAAACACAGGCTATTCATGGCCACCGCTGACCTCATGGACAAGATCGTCTCGCTCGCAAAACGGCGGGGTTTTGTCTTCCAGTCTTCCGAGATCTATGGGGGAACCGGCTCTGTTTGGGATTACGGGTCGCTCGGTGTGGAGATGAAGCGGAACGTAAAGGACCTGTGGTGGTCATCGATGGTGCATCAGCGCGATGACATCGAGGGTATCGATGCGGCCATCCTCATGCACCCAAAGGTGTGGGAGGCGTCGGGTCACGTAGAAGGCTTCAGCGATCCGCTCGTCGAGTGTTCAAATTGCCATCGCCGGTTTCGGGCCGACATGCCGGAAATTGAGGGGGGGCAGTGCCCGACGTGTGGCACAAAAGATGTTTTCGGCGAGCCGCGCATGTTCAACCTCATGTTCAAGACCTTTATGGGGCCCGTCGAGGATTCAAGCGCTACGGTCTACATCCGTCCTGAGACCGCCCAGGGCATCTTCGTCAATTTCCTGAATATCCAGGGCACAGCTAGGCAGAAGGTCCCCTTCGGGATTGCACAGATCGGGAAGGCGTTTCGCAACGAAATCACGCCAGGAAACTTCATCTTTCGTACGCGTGAGTTCGAACAGGCGGAGATGCAGTTCTTCGTAAAACCTGGGGAGGACGACGCGTGGTTCGAGCAGTGGAAAGAAACACGTATGCAGTGGCATCGAGCACTCGGAATCCGTGAAGAGAAGCTTCGCTTCCACCAGCACGGCCCGGACGAACTCGCGCACTACGCGAAAAATGCGTTCGATATCGAATACGAGTTTCCATTCGGATGGAAGGAATTCGAGGGTATCCACAACCGCACGGACTTCGACCTCTCCAGGCATCAGGAGTATTCGGGAAAGAGGCTCGAGTACATCGATGCACCCACGAATGAGCGATTCATTCCGTACGTGATTGAGACCTCAATGGGTGTGGACCGCACGGTGCTGGTTCTTCTGGCGGATGCCTATCGCGAGGACGTGGTCGAGGGAGAGTCGCGAGTGGTGCTCGCACTGCACCCCAAGGTGGCACCCATCAAGGCTGCGGTGTTTCCGCTCGTGAAGAAGGACGGGATGCCGGAGATGGCGCAAAAGCTCATGGCAGACCTACGGGCCGGCGCGATCCCTTCGTTCTACGATCAGTCTGGGGCCATCGGTCGTCGCTACCGACGCCAGGACGAGGTGGGTACGCCTTGGTGTGTCACGGTGGACGGAGAAGGGCTGGAGGACGGCACGGTCACGATCCGCGATCGGGACTCACTCCAGCAGATTCGTATTGCCGCCGACCAGGTCGTTGGATGGGTTCGGGAGCGCTTGGTCTAGCGTCCTGGTCGGTCAGCCGAAGCCACCTTCACGCAACCGGTTCCAGCCGCCGCCGGCGGAATGCCGACGGATCGCTGACGTCCTCCCGCGGAGTCGATCGGCGCGTCCGGGTCACGAATTCGGTGGCCGGTCACAGCCGCGCTCCCTATACTCGGGCTGTTTCATCCCGCCGAAAGAACTGCCAAAAGACCGAATCCGCGCAACCTCGGAGTCTCCCATTGTCCTCCAAGTCCGAAGTCTTCAGTTCTCGGTGGGGCATGCTGCTCGCGATGCTCGGGATGGCGGTCGGGACCGGCAACATTTGGCGTTTTCCTCGCGTGGCGGCAAGCAACGGAGGAGGTTCCTTCCTCATCGCCTGGGCGGTGTTCCTTCTGGCCTGGTCCGTTCCTCTACTCATTCTCGAGTTTGGCATGGGGAAGGGGACTCGGCAGGGCGCGATCGGGGCTTTTGTGAAGACCCTGGGCCCCGGATTCGCTTGGATGGGCGCGTGGGTCGCCTTCGTCGCGACCGCGATCATGTTTTACTACAGCGTGGTCATGGGCTGGACCCTTCGCTTTTTCGTGGGAACGATCACGGGCGAAGTGCCTGGAGCGACACCCAGCGCATTTTGGGACGGCTTCCATTCCACCCCCGGTGCGCTGGTCACGCACGTCGTTGCGATGACGCTCGGCGTGTTTGTAGTCTCGCGCGGCGTGAAGGGGATCGAGACGGCCGCGAAGTTCCTGATTCCGAGCCTGATCTTTCTTGTATTCGTGCTTGCGCTTCGTGCGGTGACCCTGCCGGGCGCGAGCGCTGGGCTCGCCTTCTTGTTCACTCCCGACTGGGCGGCGCTCGGTGACTACCACGTTTGGCTTGAGGCGTTAACTCAGAACGCCTGGGATACCGGAGCGGGGTGGGGGCTGGTGTTGACCTACGCGGTCTATATGCGAGCCAACGAGGACACTGCGCTCAACGCCTTTGTCATCGGCTTCGGCAACAATGCGATGTCATTGTTGGCGGGCATCATGGTGTTGTGCACCGTGTTCTCTGTCATGCCCGATGCGGCGGGTGAGATTGTAGGTGCCGGCAATGAAGGGCTGACGTTTATATGGGTACCGCAACTGTTTGCACAAATTCCAGGCGGACGTTTCTTCCAGGGGCTCTTCTTCCTTGCGCTGGTATTCGCCGCATGGACGAGCCTGGTAGCCATGATCGAGATGGCGAGCCGCGTGCTCATGGATCTGGGCCTGCCGCGGTCGCGTGCGATTCTCATGGTGGGGGCTGCGGGGGTCGCATTTGGCATTCCGAGCGCACTCAACCTTAAGTTTTTTCAAAATCAGGACTGGGTGTGGGGTGTCGCGCTCATGGTGTCCGGATTTTTCTTTGCCTTGGCCGTTCTGCGTTATGGCGTCACGCAGTGGCGTGAAACCTTCATCAATCAGCCGGGCTCAGACATCCACATCGGCGCTTGGTGGGATTGGGCCATTCGCTTGGTGGCGGTGGAAGCCGCAGTACTCGCCGGGTGGTGGCTGTGGGGCGCACGCAGCGATGATGTCACGGAAACATGGACGCTGTTCAGCGCCTATAACGTCGGTTCCGTATTGATTCAATTCGCGGTGGTCCTCGTGGCGCTGATCGCTGCGAATCGATGGCTCGCGGCTCGGGTCTCGACGAGCGGAGCAGCGGAAGAGCCGACCTGAGTATCCTGATGAAATTCGAGGCTTTTGAACGAGCCGCGCAGGCGGCATACGAAGACGTCCCGGACCCGTTCAAAGAGGGGATCGACGGATTGGTGGTGAGGCGTGAGGCGATTCCCCACCCAGAGCGTGAGAATGTCTACACTTTGGGAGAGTGCCTCACCGAGGAGCATAGGTCCGACTACGGGAGCCCCGAGACCACCCGCTCGGTGATCGCCCTGTATTGGGGTTCGTTTCGTGAGCTCGCGCGCTCCGATGATGACTTCGATTGGGAAGGCGAACTATGGGAGACGCTTACCCATGAACTGCGTCATCATCTGGAATCTCTTGCCGGCGATGATGCCCTCGATTCGCTCGACTACGCCGTTGACGAGACCTTCAAGCGAGACGAGGGGCTCGATTTTGATCCTTGGTATTTCCAGTCTGGCGAAGAGATTGCGCCGTCTGTGTATCGAGTCGAGAAAAGCGTTTACATCGAGCAGGAATGGAGGGAGCAGGACTTCCCACAGGCCGAACGAATCGAGTTCGACTGGGAGGGGGTGCGATTTGTCTGCCGGCGGCCGGACGCACTCGGGGACGTCCATTTCGTGTGGATCGAGGGGATCGAGAGGCAGGGGAGTCTCGAAATCGTCCTTGTGCGAAAACGGACGTGGTGGGAGGACGCGAAACGGCTCGTGGGCACATACCGTCCGGTAGTGCTTGAGTCGAAGTCGATCGCGAAACCGCTCACGGACGGCGTCTAGAGAGCCTCGGAGCGAGAGACCTGGGGTGCCGCGCGGGTGTCCCATCGTGCCCCTCCGGTGGTCTCCGCTCTTGGGGGAGTGATTCCGACAAAGGCATCGCGCTGCTTGGGTCGAGGTCTCGCGGCGTCGACTTCCGTGCCTCCGACGATCCTCCTAGCTTCCCGCGCAATGTCTCTTCATGACGCCTATGCGCGTATCACGCCGTACGAGCTCGCCTTTCCTGAGCCCGACGCCGTCGACCGGTTGATCGCCGATATCGCCGAAGAAGCGCGCGGCCGCGGCGCAGATCCGGCGCAGCCGCATGAGTTCATCACAATGGGTGCCGTGGGTGCGTTCATTCGTGACCTCCAGGGGTCAGACGCCCCCCCTGAGGCGATTCACCAGTACGGAGCGCTGGTCTTCCACGCAGTGCACTTTCGTGAAGCGGGCTGCCCGGTGTACGTACTTGGTGCGCACGCCGCGCGTTACCTGGTTGGAGGGGCGCCGTCCGGTGCGCCTGTGCCCCCTAAGCCTTCCGGATACCTTCAGCTACCGCAACATCTGTTCTGGACTGCCGGTGCCGAGGGATCGCCGCCGGAGTCGATCGACGGACTCTTCTGGACACTGTCTTCCACGGGCATGCTGCATATCTTGCTTGCCACCGGCTTGCGGCCGGACAGGCCGGGCTTTGGCACGGTTCCTGTACCTGAGGCGCCGGTTTCCGACGCTTCCAGTTGGATGGGAATCGAGGTGAGGGCGGCCGGGGGCGACTTTTCGAGTACGATGCCTGGCGGAGAACTGGACGGTCTGTGCACCGTCGAGTCTTCCGGCGAAATCTTGAAGCTCTTGGCACGTTTTTTCGCCTACGTTACGGCAGTGCCGTCGGCACTCGTTCGCTGCGAGCCAGCGACCGGGACGGACGGAGGGCCGACTGCCTCGTTGTTTTCCCACGACAGGGTGGTGTTGGATGGCTAGGGAATCCAAGAGAGACAAAGTCGAGCGGGCCGCTCAGGTCTTCGACCTCCTAGCTTTGGAATATCCCGACGCGCATTGCGAACTCGAGTTCTTGAACCCGTTTCAGCTCGGGGTGGCGACGATCCTTTCGGCGCAAACCACAGACGTCCGCGTGAACATGGTGACGCCGCCGCTGTTTCGGGCCTACGCGGACGCCGAGGCCCTTGCGAGTGCGCAGCAGAAGGACGTCGAGGAGATCATTCGCACGACAGGCTTCTTTCGGAACAAGGCGAAGAATATCATCGGCTTCGCCCGAGGGCTCATGGCCGACCACGGTGGCGAGGTCCCCAGGACTATGGCCGCGCTGGCCGCGTTGCCGGGTGTCGGTCGCAAGACGGCGAACGTCGTCCTCGGCAACGCGTTCGGGATCGATGAGGGTGTGGTCGTCGATACGCACGTGAAGCGGCTGGCTGCCCTGCTCGGATTAACCCGAGAAGAGACCCCGGAGAAAGTCGAAAAGGACCTGGTGGCGATTTTCCCCCGAGAGCGATGGACGCTGTTGTCACACTTGTTGATTTGGCACGGCAGGCGGGTCTGTGATGCGCGCAAGCCGAAATGTGAGATGTGCACCCTGGCGTACCTCTGTCCGTCGTCTAGGGTGTAGCGTAGTAGCGTAGCCCAAGAACGTCCTGCAGAACGAGGCGGCATCAGCGTTCTAGTTCTGATCGTCAGATTCGATCCACTGAATTCGCTGCGCGGCCCATGTGCCGTCGGGTCCGTTGGGGTGCCGCGCAACAAGGCGGCGCAGGTCGGGGAGAATGAGCGATGGATCACCGAGCCTGGCCGCGCAGATCTCCCCCATGACTCGCAGGACGAAGGCCCAGAGTTCGTATGGGGCACCGTCACCTGCAAGTGAGGGGCGGATTACTGCGATGCCGTCCTCAGGTCTCCCAAAACTTTCCGCGAGCATGCGCCCCAGTCGTATCGCAACCCCCACGTGTTGGGGGTCGTCCCTGAGGACCTTCTCATATTCCGTGCGAGCGGACTCGTACTCACCGCGGGCCTCAAGGGCTTGGATTTGGGAATGGTCCGGCCTGCGTCTCGCGCCGCCTAGTCCGCCTACAATCGAGCCGAGTGCGAGTTCAGCTGCGCTGCCACAGATCACCCAACCGGCAAAGTACCCGTATGCCGTCCCGACCCCGGCCGCCGCGACCATCGCAGGAATCGGCGCCACGTCGAGATACCAAAACAGCGGCAACCCGACGACCGTCCCCGTGACCGCGTCCCACGCGAAGGCCACGGCTTCATGGAAGCGTCCGGATTCGTCGGTGACCCAATGCACGATCTGTGGCTCCAAGACGAGTTGGAGGTAAACGAAGAGCGTGAGACCAAGTATGCCCGCCAGGATTCCGACCACCGGCTGAATGTCATACGCTGTGGCGACGTCGTACCCGTACAACGCACCCACCACGGCCGTGATCGGCCCGGCGAGGTAGAATTGGCAGCGGTTGCGTCCGGCAACGAGGCCGGCGGAGAGCGTAATCGTCACGGAAGCAAAGAGGTTGTTTTGAGGTCCGCGAAGCAAGTCGATCTTGACCTCTTCAGTGGACCTGCGCACGTTCGCACGTCGCCGACCGCTCCCCAACTCCAGCCGAACCCGCATGATGCCTAGCAGAGACGAGGCCGTCACTCTCCTTGAAGAGTGGGTCGAAAACGAGGGACTGAGGAAGCACATGTACTGCGTCGAGGCTGCGGTTCGGCACTACGCGGTGCTGCGGGGCGGCGACCCGGACGTATGGGGGCTGGCTGGACTGCTCCACGACCTCGACTGGGAAAAGTACCCAGACCGTCATCCACTGACCGCCGTGGAGCACCTCAGGACGTTGGGGTACACGGACGAGGTTCTGCAGGCCATTCTCGCGCATCGCGCGGACTTCACCGGAGTCCAGCCGTCGAGCGACTTGGATAAGATCTTGGTGGCGTGCGACGAACTGTCTGGCCTCGTCTTCGCCTGTTGCCTCGTGCGCCCCAACGGGATCGACGATCTCAAGCCGAAGTCGGTGGTCAAGAAGCTCAAAGACAAGACCTTCGCAGCCGGAGTCAGTCGCGATGAGGTGCATCACGGCATGGAACTCATCGGGCTGGAACGGAGTGAGCACATCCAGAACATCATTGATGCGCTTCGAGCGATCGGCGAAGAACTCGGGATTCGCGGAGAAGACCGACCGGCTTGAGGCCGAGGTCCCTTTGCGGGCCTGGACGGACGCCGTGGCGTGTGGATGAACGTGCAGGGATCGCCCCTTCAGGCGTCGTGTATCGTGAGCATGGGTCTCCATCTCTTAGGGTGAATATGCGCACGCAGCTCTTTCTTCTTGGTCTGCTGGTGGCGTTGCCAAACGTCAGCTCGGCCCAGGACGTGGAAATGTTCGGCGAGAGGTACGGCACGCGGCCGCCGCAGGTCTACTACGAACAGCTGTCGCGGGATCCCGGCGCCTTCGCTTTCACCCGTGGTCGCACGGCTCGCTTGCGGGCCCGCATGGCGGCCGAGGCCGGCTTGGATCCAGGACGCCCTCGCTTAATTGGGCCAAGGGATGGACCCGTGGAAGGCACCTACCGCATCCCGGTCCTCATGGGCCTTTTCTCGGACTCCCCGGCCGAAGCGGCCATGCCCTACACCCGCGACGATGTACAGACGGCGTATTTCGGACACGTACCCGGCACGATCACCGATTTCTACGGCGAGATCTCAGGGGGCAAGGTCGATCTTCTCGGCGACCTCCAGGACTGGACTCGGGGCTCGTTTACAAACCTTCAGGCGACGGCGGGCAACAGCGGATTGTCCGCGGGAACGACCGGGCCGTTCATCGTACAGTTGCTCCAAGGTCTCCCGGACGTGGACTGGGCGCTGTACGACAATGATGGCCCCGACGGATCTCCGAACTCGGGGGACGACGATGGCTTCGTCGACGCACTGGCCGTCGTCCAGCCGACGTCCGGGGGCGAATGTGGAGGCTCGGACAAGGACAACCGCATTTGGTCGCATCGCTGGAGTCTCCAGTCGGCCGCTGGCACTGTATTGAGAGCGATGGGCATGAACGAAGGTTTTGCCACGACTGTGCCCGCGGCCGGCGGGGGTGTCATCCGGGTCGATGACTACGTGATACAGCCCCTCCTCGCATGCAACGGGGCCGATCTCAGCGAGATTGGAGTCTTTTCGCATGAACTCGGACACGCCTTCGGGCTTCCTGATCTTTACGACACCAAGCCAAGCATCGAGGGCAAACATGCCGGGGCTGGGAACTGGGACTTGATGGCCTCGGGCTCCTATGGCTGCGATGGAAATTCGGCAGAAAGCCCTTGTCACATGGGCGCGTGGAGCAAGTCGATCTTGGGTTGGGTCAACGTCACTACGATGCCAGCAGGTACCGACTTCGGGACGCTGGTACTCAATCCGGTTGAATCCGGTGGTGGCGTTTACCGGGTCGATGCCCGAGACGGCTCCGGTGACTACTTCCTGCTCGAGAATCGGCAGCGAATCGGGTACGACAAGAATCTGTATGGCGAGGGTATGCTCATCTGGCATATCGACCCGGCCTGGGTCTCCCAACAGTGGGCGGCATTCAACAACGTGAATGCGTATGCACACCGCGGTGTGTGGCTCCGTGAGGCCGATGGGGGTGATGACATGGGGCGGCCAGGAGGAGGCCGCGGCGACGCCAGCGATCCATTCCCTTGGATCAGTTCCTCGGGTGAGAACCGATCCTTCCACGCCGCTTCACAACCGGCAGCCACCTCGCGGTTGGGCACGCCAACTGGGGTGACCATCGTGGACATCACGACCGCGGGCGATGACGTGACCTTCAGGTTGCTCACGCGCTTCACGACACTCTCCCTGCTCGCGGAGGGCACGGAGGGCACGGGCGGAATCTTCACCATAGACGGGTCCTCGATTACGGGGGCGACGCACACATTCAGCTCGGCTCCGTTCTCGCGGCACACCATCAAGGTGGCGGAGGGGGAGAGCATCGCGGCGGGCGTAAGACGTCCCTTCGCCGGCTGGGCGGATGACGCGTCCGCGCTGCCGGTGCGGCAGGTGAAAACGCCCTTTGTTGACACCGAGTACGTGGCCCGTTTCGCTGGCCGCCAGATGCAATTGGCCGTCGAGTCGACGGGCGGTGTGAACGGGGTCAGCCCAGGCACGTTTAGCACAGTCCCGGCCTCGGCGGATCTCTGGTTCGATGAAGCGAGCTCGGTCATCGTCGAGGCGGTCCCCACGAGAGGCTTCGGATTTGTCGACTGGACGGGGGCACTGGCTGGCCAAGGGAACCCCGCGATTGTGATGATGGCAGCACCTGTCACAGCGGGGGCCTCATTCGAACTGACGTACGCGCTGCCGGCCGCTCCCGTCTCTTTTTCCGCGGCAGTATCACTCGACTTTCGGCTAGACGTTGAGAATGGAACGGCCCCGGTCGTGTGGGTGGTGACCGAAGGCCTACTTCCCGCCGGTGTCGCGGTGGATGCCTTCGGGAATGTCACAGGCGCGGCGTTGGAGTTGGGAAACTTTACTGTGACGGTCCGCGCGACCGATGCCCTGGGGCTTCAGGCTACGGGGCCACTGGTGTTTGCTGTGTCCGACCCGGGAATCCCGGTCGCGCAGCTTGCATCGCACTTCCTTGGCGTGGGTCCGTCCCTAAGCGCGATCCAGTTGAACTTCCTAGACCGGCAAGGAAACCGGAACGGCGGCTTTGACCTGGGTGATTTCCGGGCCTGGGTGCTCGCGAACCCGAGCCTGCCGTTTTCGTTAGAGCTCCGGTCGCTTATTGGGCCCGATGTGGTGATCCGTGCATCCGACCCGGCGGGCGGACGATGACCGCGCCACCCTGGAGTCGCCGCGTCCGCCGCCTGCTTTTCCTCATCGTCGCGGGGCTAGCAGCAGCGTGCGATGGAGGTCCCAAGGGCCCAGGGACGCGAGACGGTGTTGTGGAGGGACCCGCGAAATTGGGTGCCGTCGTCCTGGAGGTGACGGGCATCGGCATCACGGGCTTCAAGGGGCGGGGTGACACCCGTGCGTACGACGCCGTCGTGTCCGCTGCTGAAGGGCGTCACAGAGTGGTTCTTGTCGATGCCGCAGGCGGGTTGATCGAATTCGGTATCACGGTTGAGGACCTAGACGCGGAGCCCCCACTCGTGACCGTCCTCGTCGCCGCAGGAAGCGACAACCAGGCGCAGTTATCGACGGGTGTGGTGGTCCGTCTCGACCGCTAGTGTCCTGTACCAGAAGTGGTTTGAGCCCCGACAGTGCCGATGCGCCGCGATGGCAAGGCACGACGACAAGGAATAGCATCGCTATTTCGCGGAGGAGCAACGAAGTCAGCGTGGATTCAGCGGCGCTCGAATGCAAACGAATTTCTGTTGCAGTACACGAGAATGTCGGGTTGCACGCCCTCGCGCCTCTAGCGAAGTTACGCGGACCGTTTCGTCAGAGTTCGTCATCAGTCGTTACGGTCGACCGATTTCGCCAAAAAACAAACCGCCGAGCCGCCTTTAGGGTGGGGGAGCAGCCCATGACGGGAGCCACATGGATCAGCATGATCTTGGTGATGGCCTTTGTGTGGGGCGGCTTCTCCCTGGTGCTCACCACCGCCATCCGGAAGGAATCCGGCAAGAGCGGTGACGAGTAGCTGCACCCCCTCCGCGCCGCGGCCTGACCGGACTGCCGCAGCCACGTGCCACGACGCGACGATCTAGAGACGATCCTCATCTTGGGGTCAGGACCGATCATCATCGGCCAGGCCTGCGAATTCGACTATTCCGGTACGCAGGCGGTGCGTGCCCTCAAGGAAGAGGGATACCGGGTAGTCCTGGTGAATTCGAACCCAGCGACCATCATGACCGACCCGGAGATTGCTGATCGGACGTACATCGAGCCGATCACGCTGGAGTGGGTCGAGAAGGTCATCGAAAGAGAGCGGCCGCAGGCACTGTTGCCGACAATGGGTGGGCAGACCGCGCTCAATGTCGCCATGGATCTGCATCACGCCGGGGTTCTCGAGAAGTACGGCGTCGAGCTGATCGGAGCGAATGCCCATTCCATCGAAATGGCGGAAGATCGAGAGAAGTTCACCGAGGCCATGCACCGTATCGGTCTGAATGTGCCCACCGGCGGTTTTGCGGGTACGATCGACGAGGCCATGGAGATCGTGGAAACGACGGGTTACCCGGCGATCGTTCGGCCGTCTTATACGCTCGGCGGGACGGGGGGCGGCATCGCGTACAACCGCGAGGAGTTCCGTGCCCAAGTTCGGAAGGGACTCGATGCTTCGCCAATCACCGAGGTCCTGATCGATTGTTCTGTCATCGGCTGGAAGGAATACGAACTTGAGGTCGTTCGAGATGGGGCGGACAACGTCATCATCGTCTGTTCGATCGAAAACTTCGATCCGATGGGCGTCCACACAGGGGATTCGATCACGGTCGCCCCGGCGCAGACGCTCACCGACGTGGAATACCAAAAAATGCGGGATGCAGCGATCGCGATTATTCGCGAGGTCGGCGTCGAGGCTGGAGGCTGCAACGTCCAGTTCGCAGTGAACCCAGACAACGGGGATCTACTCGTTGTCGAGATGAATCCGCGGGTGTCACGCTCGTCGGCGCTGGCATCCAAAGCGACCGGCTTCCCCATCGCCCGAGTGGGTGCCAAGCTCGCTGTCGGGTATCTACTGAACGAACTGCCGAACGACATCACCAAGAGCACGCCCGCCTCCTTCGAGCCGGTCCTGGACTACACGGTGGTAAAGCTCCCTCGGTTCGCATTTGAGAAATTTCCGGAAGTCGACGACACGCTTGGCGTGCAGATGAAGTCGGTCGGGGAGACCATGGCGATCGGGCGCACGTTGCGGAGTGCCTGGCAAAAGGGTTTCCGAGGTCTGGAGACGGGGCGCCACGGCTGGGTGATCGGCAAGACGTTGAAGGACGACGGGCTCGCTGATGGGGACACCTCAACGCTTATCAAGGCGATCAGCCGCCCTACGCCGAACCGGCCTTATCAGCTGAAGCGGGCGATGCTGGCTGGTCTCACGACGGAAGAGATCTTCGCGGCAACCAAGATCGACCGATGGTTCCTGGATCAGTTGCGACAGATCCTGGAATGGGAGCAGCGCTACGCCGAGGCCACCGAGGTCTCGCCCGACCTGCTGCGTCGCATGAAGCGCGAGGGTTTTGGCGACCGACAACTCGCTGAACTACGTGGAGAGACCGAGGCTGACGTGCGGAAGCGCCGTTGGAGTTTAGGCATTCGCCCGACGTACAACGTTGTCGACACGTGCGCCGGCGAATTCCCTGCGGCCACCCCGTATTATTATTCGTCCTACGAGGACGAAAACGAGAGCAAGCCGTCGGATCGGGAAAAGATCGTGATCCTGGGTAGTGGGCCGAACCGAATCGGGCAGGGCATCGAATTCGACTATTGCTGTGTGCAGGCGGTCTTGGCGCTCCGCGAGGCGGGCTACGAGACGATCATGATCAACTCAAATCCGGAGACGGTCTCTACCGACTTCGACGTCAGTGACAAGCTCTACTTCGAGCCCCTCACGCTTGAAGACGTCTTGGAGATTCTGCACCTCGAAAAGCCGAAGGGCGTGATCGTGTCCCTTGGGGGTCAGACTCCGCTCAACTTGGCGCACGCGTTAGAAGCGCTGGGCGCGCCAATTTTGGGAACGTCGGTCGAGGCGATCGACAGAGCGGAGGATCGGGACCGCTTCGACGAGGTCTGCCGGAAGATTGGGGCGCGTACGCCGGACAACGGCATGGCGCGCAGCGAAGAAGAGGCGATCGAGGTCGCGCGCAGGATCGGCTTCCCTGTCCTTGTTCGTCCGAGCTACGTGCTCGGGGGACGCGCGATGCGCATCGTCTACGACGAGCCCGCGCTGGAGCGCTACTTCGCTGAAGCATTCCAGGCTTCCGCAGACCATCCGGTGTTGGTGGACTCCTTCCTCGAAGACGCCTTCGAGGCCGATGTCGACGCGTTGTGCGACGGAACCGATGTGGTCATCGGCGGCATTATGCAGCACATCGAAGACGCGGGAGTGCACTCCGGCGACTCGGCGTGTGTGCTGCCACCCTATCTGCTGTCCGGCCCTGTGCTGGATGAAATCCGCTCTTTGACCCGCAAGTTCGCGCTTGAATTGGGGGTCGTCGGCTTGATGAACGTGCAGTACGCCATCAAAGGCGACGTCGTGTACGTCTTAGAGGTGAACCCGCGGGCTTCGCGAACCGTCCCCTTCGTGAGCAAGGCGACCGGGGTGCCGTTGGCCCGACTCGCGGCGCGGATCATGGCAGGCGAGCGGCTTGCGGACCTCAACGTGCCTGAGGAGCCGCCGGTGCCAGGGGTCGCGGTGAAAGAGGCCGCGTTCCCGTTTAACCGCTTCGATGTGGACGTCCTTCTCGGCCCCGAGATGCGCTCGACGGGTGAGGTCATGGGCTTCGACGACTCATTCGGCATGGCGTTCGCCAAGGCGCAGGTGTCCGCTGGGAATGTGCTGCCTGACTCGGGGAGAGTGATCGTCACGGTCAACGACGGGGATAAGGCGACCGTTACGCCTATCCTGCGGCGCTTCCACGATATGGGCTTCACGATCATGGCGACGAAGGGGACGCGTGAGTATCTCGCGCGGCTCGGTGTGCCGGCAGAACCTGTCTTCAAGGTCGGTGAAAATCGGCCGAACATTGTGGATCTGATCGTCTCGGGCGAAGTGGCTTTGTTGATCAACACGCCGCTCGGGAAACAGTCGCAGTATGATGACTACGCCATGCGACGGGCCGCGATCACCTACAAGGTCCCGTACCTCACGACGATGTCGGCCACCTCCGCCGCATGCGACGCGATGATCGCGCTCAGGTCGCGCGAGCGGGAGGTTCGTTCGCTCCAAGAGCGTATCGCTTCGTTGTCTGTCGGCGCGGGCGGGGACTGACGTACGTGTCAGTCGGCAGGAGGTTGAGTTCATGAGTGGCCCCACCGGCTTTTATCTGCATCCCTCGTCATCCCTTCATGACACGGGGTGGGCGCATCCGGAACACCAGGGTCGCCTGCGGGCGCTCGCGTCATCCGTCGGTAAAGACCTGCTGACGCTGCACGGTCATGTGGAACAGATGCCGGCGGAAGTGGCCTCCGTTGAGGACCTGTTGCGAGTGCACACCTCCAGCCAGATCGACGTTGTGCGCTCAGCCTGCGCGATGGCTGCGGAGTCCGAGACGATTGTAGCGATCGATGGCGACACCAGGGTCTCCTCCGCCTCGTGGGAGGCCGCGGTCGGCAGTGCCGGCACCGCCATCGCGGCTGCGCGTGCGGTCGCGGAAGGCAAAATCGGAAACGCGTTTGTGGCGACCCGACCCCCAGGGCACCACGCCACCCCCGATCAGGCGATGGGATTTTGTCTCTTCAATAACGTGGCGGTTACTGCGCGATGGCTGCAGGCTCATGGACACGCCGAGCGTGTGCTGATTGTGGATTGGGACGTGCACCACGGAAACGGCACCCAAGACGTGTTTCTGTCAGACCCTTCGGTGTTCTTTCTTTCGCTGCATCAGTGGCCCCACTATCCCGGCAGTGGCGCGGCTGAGGAGACCGGCGTCGGCGGCGGGATCGGCTACACGCTGAATGTGCCGCTGCCGGGGGGCACCTCCGCGGCGGAGCACCGAGCCAGCTTCGAAGCGGCGATCGATGCCGCCCTAGAGCGTTTCCGGCCGGACTTCGTGCTGGTGTCAGCGGGTTTTGACGCGATGGCCGGAGACCCGCTGGGGGACCTCTTGCTGGAGCCCGACGACCTGTACGCGATGACGAGGTATGTGATCGAGGTCGCAGCGGCCGGCTGTGGCGGTCGTGTCGTGGCGCTGCTGGAGGGCGGGTATGACCCGAAGCGTCTGGGTTTGGGGGCCGTGTCGGTGATCCGAGCGTTGGCCGGGCTGGAGAAACCCTAACGGTTTCAGGGTATTCGAGTCCGAGGCGGAGATGATGACTGCGGTGCCGTTGCCCCTGCCGTCCCGCTCCGTAGCTTTCCTTTCCATGCCATCAAACGAACCCGGAACGGACGTGCAAGCGTCGACTGTTCCTTCCATGCTCGACTTGGTGCGGTTGAGTCCACGTCTCCTGTTTCCTCCTGGAGGAGTAGATCTCTACCGCCAGATCGCGTTGTTGACGGAGATGTCGGCGGACGACGAAGTCCTTCACGTTGCCTGCGGCAAGGGTGTTTCGCTCGGCTACTTCGTGACCGAATTCTGTGTGCAGGGATCTGGCGTCGACGCCGACCCCACGATGGTCGAGTTTGCAGAAGGGCGTAGTCGCGATGATGGACTCGGCGACAGACTCCAATTCCAGACAGGACGGTCAGACGCGCTCCCCTACCGTGACGAGATCTTTGACGTCGTTGTCGGTGAAATCGGCCTAGCCAATCACTGCGATCCCGCAGATGCGATACGTGAGCTTGTCAGGGTCTCCAAGCCGGGGGGCTTTGTGGTCCTTGTGCAACTGGTGTGGAAAGCGCCGGTCGAGGAAGTGCGTCGCGTTGTACTGGCGGCACATCTTGGTGCCCAACCGCTCATGGTCGTGGAATGGAAGCGCCTTCTCCGCGAACAGGGGGTGGAGGAGCTCCTTGTCCAAGATTGGTCCGATGAGGAGACTGCGTTTCGCTCGGCGGTCGTGAAGCCGTTCCTCGATTTTGCCGAACTCTTCACCTTGACTGAGAAGATCGGCATCCTGAGGAGGGCTTGGGCTCGGTGGGGTTGGAAGGGCGTCCGCACCTTGCTGACACGTGAGCGGGAGGTGCATCGATTGCTCACGCGGGAGCGGATTCTTGGGCTCGACCTACTGAAGGGCCGGAAAGAAGGGTCGGTGCAGGGCAGCACTGAGACTCCGGCCGCGGAGTCTGAACCAGCGATGGCCGCTGAGCATCCAAAGGCCGCCGAGGCAGTGGACGACGCGGCGTACGAAAAAAAAGTCGCGCCGAAGGCGTCTGCTGAGTCTGGGGCGGAGGGTACCGAGACCGCCGGTCTTCCGCTCTTCGGGAACGAAGGCGAACAAATTTGAGCGGGATCGTCCCGCCCGAACCACAATATCAAGAGTCGAGTCAGCCACGTGAGCACTGCACTTCTTTGCACGCCGGAAGGTATTGAACGCGTCCAACAAGCCATTCGGACCGCAGGCCTGGATGGGTGGCTTCTCTACGAATTCCACGGACTCAACCCGATTGCCGTGCAGCTGCTAGGGCTAGGTAAGACCACGCGCAGGGCGTTCATCTTGATTCCGGCTGAGGGCGAGCCGGTCGCGATGATCCATGCGATTGAGGCGTCTTCGTGGCGGCACTGGCCGTTCGCGTTCCGAAAGTACTCCGGGTGGAAGGACATGGAGGACCAGCTCGCTGAACTCGTCGGTGATCATGGCCGTCTAGCGATGGAGGTCTCCCCGGGCGCCGCGGTGCCGACGTTGGACTATGTGCCGGGCGGGGTCGTGGGCCTTCTCCTGGGCATGGGTGTCGAGGCTACGAGTTCAGGCGATCTGGTTTCGAGGTTCCACTCGGTATGGACGACAGAGCAGCGGGAGCGACATCGCGAGGCCTCTGAGATCGTTGCTGAAATCGCTCGTCGAGCCTTTGAGCGAGCGGCAGAGGCCATCAAGGCGGGGGCCCCCACCAATGAGGGAGCGCTCACCAAGTGGATCACCACGGAATTGAAGGCGTCGGGCCTCGTGATGAGGCCCTCATGTATTGTTGCCATCGGACCGCGCGCGGCGGATTCCCACTATGCCCCGATTGGCGCAGGGGAGACCATCAATCGTGGGGATCTGCTCCTCATCGACCTTTGGGGTGCGTTTCCGGGCATGGTGTACGCGGACCAGACGTGGATGGGCTTCATGGGTGCGAAAGTCGATGCACGCACGCAGGAAATTTGGGAGGCAGTGCGCGATGCTCGCGATGCTGCGGTGACCTTCCTTCAAGAGCGCTTTGACGCTGGGCAGGACGTGCGCGGCTTCGAGGTGGATGATGTGTCTCGCCAGGTCATCACCGAACGTGGCTACGGCGAGTTCTTCGTACACCGCACCGGCCACTCGATGGACATCGACCTCCATGGGAGTGGGCCCAATCTGGACAACCTGGAGAGCCGCGATGACCGGCTGCTGGTGCCAGGCGTCGGATTCTCGGTTGAGCCCGGCATCTACCTCTGGGACGACATCGGGATTCGCAGCGAGATCAATGTACACTGGAGTGTGGCAGGACCCGAGGTCACTCCGTCTCAAATCCAAAAGGAAATCTTTTTGCTCCTGGACGGCGATTGAATCCAGCCGAGGTCCGCGTTGAGGTAGCGTTGCCGCTACCCATCCATCGCACGTTTACCTACCGAGTCGACACACTACAAGCGCCTCCGGCGGGCACCCGAGTTCTGGTCCCGTTTCGTAAAGAGGAACGCATAGGTTGGGTGGTTGGCCCTGGAGCCGGTGCCGAGATCGAGCGCGTTCGCCCGGTTCTCGCTGTGCTGGAGGACGAGCCCAGCGTACCCGCTGAGCTACTGGAACTCTGTCGTTGGATGGCCGACTACTACGTGACTCCGCTTGGGATCGCGTTGAGGACGGCCCTGCCCTCCGTGCTTTCCGATGTGTCGCGCGACTACCTGACCCTCGTGAACGAGCCCAACGAGGACCTGTCCGCGAGGGAGGCCAAGGTTGTCGAGGCTCTGAGGGAGAGGGTCGAACCCCAACGAGTGAAGACCCTCCGCAAGCGATTGGGATTGGGATCGATCTGGCCTCAGGTGCGCTCGCTTGAAGCCAAGGGGGTCGTGCGCCACGAGACCGTGCCACCCCCCGCGCCGTCAGTGAAGACTCGGAGAGTGGTCCGACTCATCCGACGACTCGGTACGCTCTCCGGGCGGGAGGAGGCCTTTGGTCGGGCGGCGCGTCAGCGCGAGTTATACGAGCTGCTTGAATCCAGCGGGGGCGTGGCCGAATTAGGGCGCCTCACGGGTGAGGCCGGGTTCAGCCGTAGTGTCGTGGCGGCCCTGGAAGAAAAGAGCTTGGTGGCCCTATCTGACCAGGAGGAATTCCGTGATCCGTTCGCTGACGCGCCGATCCAGACGCCGCCCCAGCTGACACCAACCGCCTATCAACGCGCGGCCCTTGATCGGATGATTGTCGCCTTGGCTGAGAAGACGCCGGCGCCCTTCCTCCTCCAGGGCATCACCGGATCGGGGAAGACGCTCGTGTACATCGAGCTTCTTAGAGAGGCGCTCGCTCGAGGTCAAACTGCGATTGTCCTTGTGCCAGAGATCGCGCTAACGCCGCAAACGGTGTCCCGTTTTCGGGCGCACTTCGGAGACCAGGTCGCGGTATTGCACTCCGGCCTTTCCGACGGCGAGCGCTACGACGCATGGCGCCAGCTCAGGAGCGGACAGCGCAGCATTGCTGTCGGGGCCCGATCCGCCCTCTTCGCTCCCTTGGCGAATCTTGGGGTGATCGTCGTCGACGAGGAGCACGACGGGAGCTACAAACAATCCGAGGCCCCACGATACCTCGCCCGCGACTTGGCTGTGGTGAGGGCTCGATCGGTGGGCGCCGTCTGTGTGCTGGGCAGCGCGACACCTTCCCTCGAGAGTTGGCATAACGCTCGTTCGGGGAAGTTCAGCCATCTGTTCCTGCCGGAACGTGTGGGTGGGGCGCGTCTCCCCAAGGTCGAACTCGTGGATCTCAGAAGAGGACACGCCGGTTCCATTGAGCCCCCGCCGAAGCCCACGCGCGGCGCGGGCGTTCTGTCGGAAGAGTTGATCGCGGCGGTGGACGTCCGGCTTCGCAAGAACGAACAGATCATCTTGCTACTTAACCGCCGAGGGTACTCTTCTTTCGTGCAGTGCCGCGAGTGTGGAGAGGTGGAGCAGTGCGAGAATTGCTCCATATCCCTCACCTATCATCGCGTCACGCAGCGGATCATCTGCCACCATTGCCGCTTCGAGGCCCCGGCCCCGTCGCGGTGCCCCCGTTGCGGCTCCGGCGACCTTTCGTTTCGTGGCCTCGGCACGGAACAGGTGGAGCGAGTTGCCGCCGAGACGTTTCCGGAGGCACGCATCGCGCGTATGGACGTGGATACCACATCAGGGAAGTGGGCCCACCAGCGCATCCTCGAACGAGTCGAGAGCGGCGAGGTAGATATCCTGCTCGGGACGCAGATGATCGCCAAAGGTCTGGATTTCCCCAGGGTAACCTTGGTCGGTGTCGTCAACGCAGACGTAGGGATGCACCTGCCGGACTTTCGGGCGAGCGAGCGCACGTTTCAGCTACTCAGTCAGGTCGCGGGCAGAGCGGGTAGGGGTGTGCTGGGGGGCGAGGTTATCATTCAGACATCGCTCCCCGAGCACTACGCGGTGAGGGCCGCCGTCGCGCATGACTTCGACGGATTCGCCGAACGAGAGTTCGCCGAACGGGCGCGCCCCGAGTATCCCCCGCATGTTCGCCTGGTCAACGTGGTGGTGAGCAGTCCTGATCAGGCCCTTGCCGCGACGGGCGCCGAGACCGCCGCCGCTTGGATGAGGGAGTGGCTCACCGCCCGGACGCGGTCGGGAAGGGCGGGCGTCGAACTCGTTGGGCCAGCGCCGGCGCCAATAGAGCGCCTCCACAGTCGTTGGCGTTGGCATTTTCTCATGCGTAGCCAATCCCCAGGACGGCTCGGAGCAGCGGCACGAGCGCTGATGGAGCAGTACCGACTTCCCGCCGGCGACGTGCGCCTAGCGCTGGATCGTGATCCCGTAGCCCTCTTATAGGGGAACCCAACGCCGTTACGGGGTGGGCGTTGGGGTCGTTGCCTATACAGCTCGTGGCAGGGTAATTTCGCGGCGAGTGTCGAAATTGGCTTGGGCTCAGGAGGGGATGTGGGCTGTTTGGCCTTGAACGCTTCGTTCGAGCCGCTCACGATCGTGCCGCCGCACCGTGCTGTGCGGCTGGTTCTCGACGGTAAGGCGGAAATTCTTGAGGAAGAGGGGAGCAGACGCTTTCGGTCCGAGCGCCAGGTGGTGCCCTGTCCCTCGGTCATCCGCCTCGTCCGATATGTACACGTCCCATATCGTTTCCGGGGCCAGGTGACCAACACATTCCTGTTCGCTCGGGACGACTACACCTGCCAGTACTGTGGTAAGTACCGGTCGGCGCTCCGGGGCAGGCAGTTTCTTACCCGAGACCATATCGTGCCCCTGTCGCGGGGCGGGGCCAACAGTTGGGAGAACGTGGTCACGAGCTGCTCCGCGTGTAACAACAGGAAAGCGGACCGCCTTCCCCATGAGGCAGGATTGACTCTGCTCACCGAACCCGTGGAGCCGAACTACGTGCATCTCGTGTGGGTCGTGCGAACCGTCACCGACCCACAGGCGAAGTACATCCGGATGTTCTACGGCGAGGCGGCGTTGGACGAGGTGGCGGGTCGGCGGTAGAGCCCGGCCTCAGTCCTCTAACCAAGCGTCGGGCCGCTCGTAGATGCCCGTAGCCGCGCACTGTTCCCCGGTGGGTGTACTCTTTCCAGCAGATCATTCAGCCGCGCACCTCGTCCTGAACTACCTCGCAGCTGAATCCCGGCGCGGCCGTCCGCTCGGCCAGGTACCGCTGCAGATACACCGGCATATTGGTAATGCCATCGATCTCGAATTCGTCGGGCGTTTCCTGGATTACCGCCCCCTGGAGCGCCGACTCAGAAAGTTTGAGCGCGCGGATCGCCTCTTCCACTGACGTCTTCACCGCAGCGAGATCGGGAGCCGAGCCTGTGCGCGCCTTGATTTCCTTCACAAGCGCGGCGGTGCCCGGCGCGGACAGATCTTCTCGCGCTTTCTGAAACTGGGTCAGCAATCGTTCGTGGAGGCGAAGCAGTTGCGTGTATTCGCGCTTCGCTTGGCCTGGACCATCGATGGCGGACATCACCCTCCGAAGAAAACCCCTTGAACTATGCAGCCCAGGGGAGATTATGACGTTAGTGTATCCCCTAAGGGGATACCGGGGGGGGCTCCGGCAACCGGTAAAGAGAGGAGCGGTATGACCGAGGCGCGGTTCATCAGGAGACGGCGGTTCCGTGCGAGCCACTATTATCGTCGCGGCGAGTGGTCAGAGAGTCGAAATCGCGAGGTTTTTGGAGTACAGTCAGAGCCTCACGAGCACGAGTGGACGCTGGAGGTCCGCGTGGTCGGTCCAGTGGATCCAGAGACGGGATTTGCGGTCGATCTGGCCGTGATCGATGCGCTGCTCTTAGACACGCTGGACGGATGGGACGGTGGTGATCTCAATCGTTTGTTACCGGCGGTCGCCGTTCCGACGACCGAAGCCCTAGCAAAGGCGATCTTCGACGCGATGGTCCACCGGGTCCCGGCTCCTGCCAGACTCGAATGTGTGGCCTTGTTCGAGAGCCCAGACTTGGGTGCGGAGTACCCCGTCGGTAGGTCACCTCATGGCTGAGCGGCCCGAGCCGATCGGGGCGAGGCCGGAGCCAGGCGTCACCCCCCGCCCCGACGAGTCAGTTGCCAGCAAGCCCATGCCGGTGCGAGCCCTGTCGGGTGCTCCTGAAAACACCGAACCTGACCTCGTCGAGGCCCAGGTCGAGGTAGCCGGTGTGATCTGGACAGTACGGGTGATGGGCCGCTCTGGGACTCCTCGGAGTAGAAGCGCTCCGCTCCTGTTGTTGGGTTTTTGGGCAAAGGATCCATCTGCTGAGCGACCGGAACTCGAAGCGATGGTGATCGGGCGCCTGTTCTCGGATATGACGCCGTCCCGCCTTGAAACGGCCCTGTCCCAGGGCCGACCGCCGCTGCCGGACGACCGTCCGCGCCCGTTCTTTCCGGATGGGGGTGGGCGGGCCGGTGGACGATGACCACCGCCCTTATAGGTGACTTGCTGATGCTCTCCCACTTAGTTTCCCAGATGGTTCGTGGGCGATTCCTTCAACACGGCGCAACCATACGGTGTCATTGAAAGCATCCGAAGCGCCGGAGGACGACGACCTCGTTCGACGCGCCAGAAAAGGTGAGGAACTCGCATTTTCTCAGCTCGTGGAGCGGTACCAGCGGGCGGCCTACTCGGTCGCATACTCGGTCACTGGAAGCCGTGAGGACGCGGAGGATGCGGCACAGGAGTCGTTCTTGGTTGCCCTGCAGCGATTGGATGAGTGTCGGAATCCTGAGCGCTTTGCGGGATGGCTCATGACGATTGTACGAAACCGCTCACGGAACCTTGTACGTAGGGAGACTTTGCGGGAGACGGACCAGTTACCGTCAGCGGCCCGATCCAAGGTGCCGACGCCGGACCGGGTCGCAGAGACTGCTGAGTTGCGAGAGATGTTGGAGAAGGCTCTGGCCGGTCTTCCGGAAGTACAGAGACAGATCGTGTTGCTGCACGATGTGGAAGGTTGGAAACACCGCGAAATCGCGGAAGCATTGGAGTTGCCGTCCGGGACGGTGCGGTCGCATCTTCATTTTGCTCGAAAGTCGTTACGGGAGGCACTGGGAAACATGCCCGGCGCACCTGACCAAGAGAGGAAGATCCAATGAGAGACGAATTCGATCTAGCGGGCAGGACCGATGAGATGGGCCGGGACATGGAACTGGCCGACGTGTTGAGACGTCTGGCTCCAGAGCATGCCGATCCCAACTATTGGATGCGCTTCCGCGAGTGGGTCGTGAGGGAGGCTGCGGGCGAACTCGCCCGGCGCCGGCTCGTGGCGCACCTGACCGTCAGCGATGTCATGTCCTCTTGGGCTCGCGCCCTCCTGCCGACCGCAGCGCTCGCCGCGGCCCTGGCCGGAATCATCCTCATGAGGGGGCCTGAAGACCACCTCCAGCAGATGGTAAGCGTAGAAGAACTCCTGGTTAGCGATTTAGAAGGGGAGACCATTCCGGCTACCCTAGGGCCTGATACCTCTGGCCCAGCGATCACGTTTGCTTCGGAGATCTTCTGATGGATAGTGGATCACGCACGCGCTTGATGACTGCAGTTATTCTGGTCGTGGTGTTTGGCGCCGGGCTGCTTTTGGGTGCTGCCGTCGACGGGAGTCTCGTGGCCGGGCCGATTGACGGCACCGCCGCCTTGGCCGAAGGCACGCCGGAAGATGCTCCACGAAGCAGAGTGCCCCTGTACGAACAAGTCGGGCCGAATGCCGCACAGACGATCCAGATCGACTCGATCGTAAAAGAACATCGGGCGAACATGGACGCACTCCACGACGAGTTCCGCGGCTTATACAATCCACGCTATAGGGCGTTGGTGCAGGAGGCGCGGGAAGCGATCAGAGGCGTATTTCCGGCCGAGCAGGCCGAACGTTACCAGCTGCTTCTCGACGAGTTCGATCAGCGCCGCGCAGAGCGAAAGAACAAGGAAGACCGCTAGGCCTGTTGCGGGTCGCCGCGCGTTGCGACGAGATCATTGGTAAGGCGTCGTCGAGCGGGCGACCGTGATCAATTGAGCCATATCCATACGATTACTTGCTGGCCCGGGCCGAGCTCGAGGTCATTCTGGGGAGGGTGTTGTGAGTGAACTGATCATTAGGACTCAGGGCCTTACGAAGCACTACGTGCTAGGCTCCGAAACAGTCAAAGCGGTCCGGGGCGTCGATCTCGAAATCGAAGAAGGGGAGTTCGTGGCCATCATGGGCCCCTCCGGAAGTGGCAAGTCGACCTTCATGAACATGATCGGGTGTCTCGATACCCCTACCGCCGGTGAATATTGGCTGGACGGGCAGAAGGTGAGCGACCTGTCGGACGATCAGTTGGCCCGCGTTCGAAACGGCAAGATTGGATTCGTCTTTCAGACCTTCAATCTGCTTCCCCGCGCAACGGCTCTTCACAACGTCGAGCTGCCGTTGATCTATGCCGGTGTCGGCTCGAAAGAGCGTCGGCGCCGCGCCCAGGAGAAGTTGGAACTTGTCGGTCTTGCCGACCGCATGGACCACAAACCTCCGGAAATGTCTGGCGGTCAGAGGCAGCGCGTGGCGGTGGCCAGAGCCCTGGTCAACGAACCAGCGCTGCTACTTGCCGATGAGCCGACGGGAAATCTGGACTCGGTCACGAGTGCCGACCTCATGAAGCAGCTTGGGGATCTTAACAAAGCGGGCCAGACGATTGTCTTAGTAACGCACGAACATGACATCGCCGAGCACGCCAGACGACAGGTTCACCTGAAGGACGGCGTGATCGAAAGAGACTTCGAGAACAAGCCCGTGGAGGCCGCAGTATGAAGACGGTGACCCGCATGACCCTCTTGGCGCTTGTGGCATTTAGCGTGACCGGTTGCCGGACGGGAGAGGCTGCCGAGGGCACCCCCTCCCTGCAGACGGTTCAGGTAGAGGTAGGGGATCTGATTGTCAGTGCGGAGGCGGTGGGTTCGGTTGAGCCGATCCGTAGGGTCGAGGTCAAATCGAAGGCCTCTGGGGAAATTCTTCGACTGCATGCCGACGTCGGCGATGAGGTCCAGCCCGGTGCGTTGCTAGCCGATATCGACCCGCGCGACGTGCAGAATCGCTTTGACCAGATGCAGGCGGATTTGCGGGTAGCTGAGGCACGCATGGAGATTTCTGAATCTCAGCGCGAGCGTTCGAACCAATTGCTTGCGGCAGAAGTCATCACGCAGCAGGAGCATGAGAGTGCTCGCCTGGAGTCTGCGAACTCTGAAGCGAATCTCGTGAAGGCCAAGACCAACTTCGAGCTAGCCGAGTTGCAGCTCATGGACGTTCGGATTCGTGCTCCCATGGCGGGCACGATCATCCAGAAGAACGTCGAGGAAGGTGTGGTCATCCAATCGGCTTCGGGCAATGTATCCGGCGGCACCACGCTCTTCATTATGGCGAACCTGCAGGAAATGCAGGTCCGCACGCTCGTTGATGAGACAGATATGGGTGATTTGGCTGCCGGTATGGAGACCAGTATCAAGGTCGAGGCGTTCCCAGATCGTACTTTCATTGGGACCGTGACCAAGATCGAGCCTCAGGCTCAGGTCGAACAAAACGTGACCATGTTCCCGGTCATCGTGAGTCTGGACAACCGTGCCGGTTTGCTCAAGCCGGGGATGAATGCCGAGGTCGAGATCAAGATCAACGAGGCCCGGGGTGTTCTTGTGGTTCCGAACAGCGCCATCGTCCAGACGTCGGATGTTGGACCGGCAGCGATGGCGCTTGGGTTAGACATCGAAACCCTAGACCTCACACAATTTGCGTCCGCCGGCCGTGGTGGCCGTGGTGGCCGCGGTGGGGCGAGCGCGGGACAACCTGGCGAGGGACAGCGTGGTGCGCCCCGTCAGGCCCCTGGGGCTGCCCAGAGAGGCGGGGGAGCGGCTCCTGATGCGACGGGTGCGCCTCAGGCCGCCGACGGAGCTCAAGTTGATGTGATGGCGCAACTCACTGCGCTTCGAGCAAAAGTCGACGAGGGTGAACTCACACAAGACTCCATGCGCGTCCTCATGGGGGCGCTACGGGGCCCTGAAGGGTCTCGGGGCCGTGCTGGCGGCTCCGGTGGTGCTAATGGCGGCTTCCGTGGTGCTGGTGCTGGTGCTGGAGCCGCGACCGCGGCGCCGCCCCGGCAGTCTCGGGCCGCGGTCGTTTTTGTGTTGAGCGCAGACAGTGTGCCAGAGCCGCGCCTGGTTCAGATCGGGCTTAATGATTGGGACAAGACGCAGATCGTGAGCGGCGTTGAAGAGGGTGAGGCCTTGGTTGTGGTTGGGGCTGCACAGTTGCTGGCGCAGCAGCAGGCGTTCCTCGCGCAAATGCGCGAGCGAATGGGTGGCACTTCCCCGTTTGGTGGCGGCGGCTCGACCAGGGGCATGGGTGGCGGTCGTGGACGCTAGGGCGGTACTCCATGCTTCTCTTTGAGATTATTGCGGTCGCGATGGCGGCCGTGCGGGCCAACATCCTCCGGTCCGTTTTGACGACCCTGGGGATCGTGATCGGCGTGGGCGCCGTCATCACCATGGTCGCCCTCGGCGAGGGTGCTCAGCAGCGAGTAGAGAAGCAGATCAACCTCATGGGGACCACGGTCCTTACGATCCGCCCAGGCCAACAATTTTCATTTGGCGTGTCACGCGGAGATGCCCAAATGTCCGTTGAGGATGCCGAGGCGCTCAAGGCTGGGACATCCGGACTGCTCAAGGTATCCCCCGAGCTACAGTCGCGACTTCAGGTCGCCTACCTGCGTTGGAATTCGAACAACCAAATGATGGGCGTATGGCCTGAGTATTTCGAAATCTATAATCTCGGACTCAGCGCTGGGCGCTTCTTCGACGAAGGCGAGCTCAACGGTAGAAGGCGAGTCGCGGTACTTGGCCACGCCGTTCCAGGCCAGTTGGGCGAGACCCCTGGGGAGCTGATGATCGGACAGACGATCCAGCTTCGCGGTATTCCGTTTGAAGTCGTCGGTGTCTTAGAGGAGAAAGGCGACGCTGCGTTCTTCCGCCCAGACGAGCAGATTTTTGTCCCTCAATCCACGGCCCAGTTTCGGGTCATGGGTGGACGGGATCGCCTGAACGCGATCTATGCTGCGACGGCGACGACCGCCGAACTGGACCGTGCCTTCGGGGAGATCGACCGGATCATGCGAAGGGAACACCGCCTGCAGCCGGGCGCAGAGGCTGACTTCAACATTCGCAACTCTGCGGACCTGCTGGCGACTTTCAACGAGACGAATGAGACGTTCACGATGCTTCTCGCGGGCATCGCTGGGGTGAGTCTCTTGGTGGGGGGGATCGGCATCATGAACATCATGCTGGTGTCTGTGACCGAGCGGACGCGTGAGATCGGGATTCGGAAGGCGCTTGGCGCCACCAAGGCTGCGATCATGACCCAGTTTTTGGTTGAGGCGCTCTTTCTCTGCGTGCTCGGCGGCTTGTTGGGGGTCGGGCTAGGGTACGGAGCGGCGGCCTTGATGACTCGTGTGGCGCAGTGGGACACCGTTGTCGCGCCGAGTGCCGTTGTGATCGCGCTTGTGTTCAGCGCGGGTATCGGCCTCTTCTTCGGAATCTGGCCAGCGCGCCGTGCAGCGATCCTCAACCCGATCGACGCGTTGCGGTACGAGTAACGCCTGCTCGTAGGTCCACATAGCCTTCCACGAAGAGAGGGCCGGCGCTGACACGCGCCGGCCCTCTCTTTTGTCGTTGGCGCTGCGTCTCTGAGGCTAGCGCCGCAGCAGCACCTGACGACTGGTGCCTTCCCGAATCAACGTGATCGGGGTGACGGCAGTTGAGCGCGACAACCCCAGACGCAGGTCCTCCACGGACCGGATCGACAGCTGATCAATCTTGATGATGACGTCGCCAGCCAGGATGCCGGCGATGGCCGCTGGAGTTCCTCCTGGCACGTCGACTACAAGCACACCGCCGTCCACCTTGAAGTAGACGGCGAGTTGGGGTGTCAGGTCGATGACCTCCGCACCGGCGGCCCGATTCTGTCCCAGCAGATAGGGAGTCAGTGGGCGGAACTCACGGGTGACCCCGTCCGCTGGAACCGCGGGTGCGGCGGAGGTCACCCAAACGTTTTCTGCGGAGCTTCGCGCCGCCTCCTCCATCGACTTTCTTAAGCGCATCGCACGGAGGGAGAGATCCTCGAGCTTCACCTCAAGGTTGCCAAGTTCAGCGTCGGTGGCCGGAACACCGGCGCGTGTCTCCACTTCGTGGACCAACTCCAATCTGCGATCTCGGTGCCTCAATTGGAGGTCCCGGATCGTGTGATTCAACACCTCCATCTCGAGTGATAGCGAGTCGTGTTTGTCGGTTCGGAATAACTCGAAGAGGAAGGGCGCCTGCACTTCCCGAGCCATCCATCCGCGCGCGAAGTCTTGGGTGTCGGGGAACGCCCAGCGGGGCGGCAGTGGTTCGTCTCTAGCTGACATTTCAACTAGCCGCGGGGCAGCACCAGGCGGTCCAATTAGCGTAACGCTTCCCCTCGTACGACCGGATTGATTTACCACGTAAACGCCGCCCGTCTCGACGAGCCGTACACGAAGCGAGTCCATGGCCCGGACCATCGTTTCGACCATGGAGTCGGGCTCGAACCGCAGCGTGAGTCTGGTGCCGACGAAGGAGCGTTCGCTGCGTTCGCCCGCGTGTAGGTCGAGGACCTGGCGGCGCCCCGCTCGACTGAGCACGATCCGCACAGGGTCACCAGGACTCAGATGGAGATACTCCCCCAGATTGGAGAGTGAGTCGGGCCCAGCGATCTCGTTGACCGAGAGAAGCACGTCGCCCGGGCGCACACCCGCCGCCCTAGCCGGTCCTTCAGCATACACGTCCGTGACTTCGACGAGCATCCTGACGCCATTTGCGGTATTCGCAGTCATCAGCTCGGCAGAGATGCCAATCCAACCGCGGGACGGCGCCACGAACTGAGCAGCCAGCGTCTCGGGCACCGAGGAGACGCCGATTAGGCAGGTAAGGAGGAGCGTGCGCATGCTCATTAGAACCAATTGTTCCTGCTGGAGACCATTCGTGCAGTCGCCTCGCGCTCACCAAGAACAGATGCGAGCAGCCCGTTGAGGTAGGGGTCGCCCGGAGCCTGACGGACAGCCGCCTGGCTGACGGCAGCCAAATGCTCGAGTGCGGCGTACCGGCTCAAGGGATCCACCCCTCGCTCTACCCCCGATTCATTCAAGAGGAGCTCACGATATCGGGCGAGCGCGGATACGTAGTTTTGTTCGGCGATCCGCACGGTTGAGGCCGCATCATCGATCGTCTGGGAACTCGCGAACATGGTAGCGTCGGACATCAGAGCCAGGTCGCCGAGTTCCTGTGGCCCACCAGTACTAGCCAGCGTCATGCCGGTTCCTGTTCCACCTAGGAAGAGCAAAATGGCGGCGGCGATCTTCATCCACTCAGGCGTCTGGGCCAGCCCGAGCTTCTGGAACCGACCCTGATGTGCGAGGAGTCCCTCCGATCGGAGCCGTGCCTCAATCACGTGCCAATCGCCCAGCGGCGGCATAAGGTCCGGGAGGGCTCCAAGCGCATCGGTCTGCGCTCGAAGGGCTGCCAGCTCGGTGGTACACACTTCACAGGCCGTGAGGTGTGCGGCCTCTGCCGGCTCGGGGACGTTGTCCACGAGCTGTGCCAGTTTTTCAGCGTTCAGATGCTCCATGCTTCTGCTCCATTTTCCTGCGATGCGCCGGCCAAGGTGGTGAGTAGATCTCTCATTTTTGCTCGGGCCTTGAAAAGCTGTGACTTCGATGTGCCGGAGGTCACCCCAAGGGAGTCTCCGATCTCTTCGTGTGTAAAGCCCTCCACGTCGTGGAGCATCAGCACCCGTCGCATGCCCTCAGGGAGTGTGTCCAAAGCCCGCTCCAACTGCTTCTGGAGCAGCGCATCCCCCCCGTTCGGGGCGATCGGAATCTGATCTGGAATAGGCGCTTCTCGCTTCCTTCTCGTCTCCGACTTCCGGAGCGCCTGAAGCGCCGCGTTCACCGCGATTCGATGTAGCCATGTCGAGAAACGTGCATCTCCCCGGAAGGTCGGAAGCGCCCTAATGGCCCTGATCCAAGCCTCCTGAGCGTAGTCCTGAGCGAGGTCGTCGTCACCGGCGATCCTGCGTACTACAGCATAGACCCGCGGCGCGTACCGGTCGTAAAGGGTCCGGATCGCGCGGGCCTCACCATCAGCGGCCAGCCTAATCAGCTGACTCTCGGACGTTCCCGCAGATATGTCTTGCATGCGACCACTACGATGCCAAAGGGGCTGGGGAGGGTTGCTTTTACTGTTGTAGATTTGGTGCTGGGCGTCTAGTGTGCCGTTCCTCCGCTCCAGCTTCATCTACCCGTTCGCTCAGCCAGAGTTCGGGACGCCGAACCATGATCCGCCTGCACGACATCACCAAAGCGTATGGCCCGCTCAAGGCGGTCGATCGCCTCAGCCTTAGCGTTGAGGCTGGGGAGGTGTACGCCCTTCTGGGCCCGAACGGTGCCGGCAAGACCACCGCTCTTCGTTGTCTGGCGACTCTTCTGACTCCGGATGGGGGGAGCGCAGCGATCTGCGGCGTGGACGTGACCCATGATCCTTTGGGCGCCCGCCGGCGATTGGCGTTTCTCGCGGCCTCGATGGGGCTGTATGAACGTCTGACGGCGAGAGAGATGATCGGCTACTTCGGCATGCTTCAGGGGCTTGACGCCCGAGTGCTGGAGGCCCGCCTAGATGAACTCATTGAGCTGTTCGGTATCGGCGACTTCGCAGGCCGCCTGTGCGGCCGGCTGTCGACCGGCCAACGCCAGCGCGTCTCTCTGGCCCGCGCGCTCGTGCATGACCCGCCAGTGCTCATTCTCGACGAGCCGACCCTGGGGCTCGATGTACTGAGCGGGCAGACGATCTACGACTTTATTCGGCGGGAACGGGAGCGGGGGAAAGCCATACTCTTCTCCACCCATCAGATGGACGAGGTTGATCTCCTTGCTGATCGGGTCGGGGTGCTCGGCAAGGGTCGACTTGTCGCCGAAGGCAGCCCGGCCGAATTGGTCGCGAGTAGGGGTGCTCCGACCCTGGCGCGTGCCTTTCTTGATCTCGTCACCGAGTCTCAGGCATGAGTCCGTGGTGGATCGTCTGTAGGAAGGAACTCCGCGAGACGCTGCGCGACCGGCGGACGTTGCTGATGATGATTGTGGTGCCGGTCCTGCTCTATCCGGTACTCCTCATCGTAAGTGAGCAGCTCCTTCTGTTCGGAATGCGACAGCTGGAAGCGGATCCGGCGGCGGTCGCAGTGATGGGAACTGCGCCGCCGGAGCTTCTCGATCTCATCCGTGAGAGTGAATCGATTCGGCTCGTCGAATTCGCAGGAGAACCAGAGGCGGCGATTCGCTCGAATTCGGTGAGTGCGGTTGCGATCGTTGGGGCCTCCGGCGGGCCGGAGGACACGCGAGATGTCACGCTGCTTTTCGACGCGACTTCGGACCGATCGCAGCGCGGACACCGGGCGCTCTCTAACGTCATCGGTAATTGGGGTGACGCGCTGCTCGCCCAGCGGCTGGAGTCGGAGGGACTTCCCACCTCGTTCGCGACACCCGTCGCGATGGCAGACTCGTCAATCGCACGGCCTGAGGAGGTCGGAGGCTACACCCTGGGTCGCCTACTCCCACTCCTCCTGGTGGTCATGACGCTTCTTGGCACCTTCTATCCTGCCATCGACTTGGCGGCGGGGGAAAAGGAACGTGGGACGCTGGAGACGCTGCTTACGGCGCCGGTGCCCCCTCGCGCGATCGTAGCCGGCAAGTTCGTCACCGTCGCGATCATCGGTGTCGTGGTCGCCGGGCTCAACCTTGGCAGCATGATTCTCATATTCCAAACAGGGATGCTTCAATTCGCCGGAGCCGTGGGTCTGGAGGTCTCGATCCCCATTGCCTCGATCGGGATCATCTTCCTGACGCTCGTCCCGCTGGCCGTGTTGTTCGGGGCGATCTTCCTCGGGCTCGCGGTGCGGTCCACGTCGTTCAAAGAGGCCCAAAATGCGCTCACGCCGGTCTCAATGCTCGTCGTGATTCCTGCGATGTTGCCGATCTTCCCGGGCATCGAATTTGGACCTCTCCTCGCGATCACACCCGTGGCGGGGGTCTCGTTCTTCTTTCGCGACCTAATGACCGGTGACGCCGGGTTTTTCACCGGAGCGCTGGTCCTCGGCTCGACGGCGGCTTACGCCGCGGCTGCGCTGGTGTTCGCTGTGAGAGCGTTTGGAGATGAACGAATCCTGTTCGGTGGAGCCGAGCAGCCCGTACCCCAGGATGCCCCGTCCTGGATTGAGCGCATCCGACTGCGTGGCCGTGGCGCTGGCGTCCCTAGGCCAGATCAGGCGCTCGCGTTCGTGGTGTTCGTGGCTTTGCTGTACTTCTACGGTGGTTTCCAGCTTCAGATCCGACTCGGCATGGGCGGGCTTCTGGCTGCGGAATGGACCCTTCTCCTGCTCCCGGCCGTGCTTTTCGTTTGGTTGGGGGGATTTGACGTTCGCGAGACGTTGTCGCTTCGGCGTCCGAATCATCGGGCGCTCGCGGGAGCGGTATTGCTCATTGCGGGGGCGACTCCTGCGGCCTGGCTCATTGGCTGGCTCCAGAGCCACGTCATCCCCATTCCATGGGAATTCTTGGAGGGACTTGAGGAACTCGTCACCGCAGAGTCCCTACCGAAGCTGGCGTGGCTCCTTCTCGTGCTGGCGGTCACTCCGGCGATCTGTGAAGAGACGGTGTTCAGGGGCGTCCTGCTGGGGGGCACCCGTTCCATGGAGCCATGGCGCGTAGTGCTCTTGAACGGCATCATCTTCGGCGTATTCCATCTCTCATTCGAGACCGTGATCCAGTTCCTCCCGACGGCCTCCTTAGGTATCGTGATCGCGTGGGCAGTGTGGCGGACCGGCTCCATTTGGGTCGGGATGATCATGCACCTACTGAACAACGCAACGATCGTGGTGTTGGCGTCGTCACCAGGGCTGCGTGAGTCGTTCTCCAATCCGGAGGCGCCTCCTCCGCTCTGGCTGCTTCCCTTCGCCGCGATCGCACTCTTCACTGGGTTTCGACTAATGAACGCCCTTCCGACAAGAAGCGAGACATGATGGCCGATTCAAATCAGTTGCCCGGCGCTAGTCACCTCGAGTGCATGGGTACAGGTGAGCGAGTCGAAAGCGAACAGTTGATTGGGCTCTCCAGGGTAGGCAAGCCGTTGTTCGCTCGTTACGACTTGGACGCGATCGCAGATCGGTTTACCCCCGAGCTCGTCGCGTGCCGCAGTGCCGACCTATGGCGCTATGAAGAGGTGCTTCCCGTTAGGAATCGAGCCGCCCAAATCAAGTTGGGAGAGGGCTGGTCGCCGATGATCGATGCTCACCGCACCGCGGCCCGCCTGGGCGTGCGCAAGTTGTGGATCAAGGATGAGGGGCAGAACCCCACAGGGAGCTTCAAGGACCGCGGCCTATGTCTCGCGGTCTCGAGAGCGCTTGAGTTAGGGGCTGAAGAACTCGCACTACCGTCGGCCGGTAACGCGGGAAGCGCCGCGGCCGCCTATGGTGCTGCCGCAGGCCTGCCCGTCCATGTGGTGGTACCCACAGACACACCCGCCCCGATCCTGCAAGAGATGGCCGCTCTCGGAGCGGATGTGCAGCTCATCGAAGGCCTGATCAGCGACTGCGGAAAGATCGTGAAGGCGGGCGTTGAGAAGCATGGTTGGTTCGATCTCTCCACCCTCAAGGAGCCGTACCGGGTCGAGGGGAAGAAGACGATGGGTTATGAACTGCGAGAGCAGCTCGGAGGGCGCCTGCCGGACGCCATCGTTTATCCGACGGGCGGAGGGACTGGGATGATCGGAATGTGGAAGGCCTTCGACGAGATGGAGCGCCTGGGCTGGATCGGCTCGGAGCGCCCCAAGATGTTCACCGTGCAAGCGGCAGGGTGTGCGCCTATGGTGCGAGCCTGGGAGTCCGGCGCGGAGCATGCGGAAACGTGGGAGGGGGCTTCTACCTATGCCTCGGGTCTTCGAGTTCCCGGGGCGGTCGGGGACTTCTTGATCTTGCGTGCGCTCCGAGAGAGCGGTGGAGGAGCGGTCGCCGTCCCGGATCACTTGATGGCCGAATGGGTCCTGCGTCTGGGTGCGGACACGGGCATCTTCGCTGCCCCCGAAGGTGGCGCAACTGCGGCGGCTGTGCCGATACTTCTTGAAAAGGGTATGATCACGCCCGACGACGAGGTTGTTCTGTTCAACACCGGTAGTGGTCTCAAGTACGTTGGATCGACCCCGCTCGACTGAACGCCTAGGGCGCGCTGATGCTCGTACTCTTTTGGCTCGGATTTTGGACCGGTCTGACAGTCTTGATGTTCGCGGCAGGCGTGAGCCTTCGTGTGCGGCTCACGGAGAGCATCGGTCGCGCCACGCCACTGGTGGACGACGACGACGTCGACCAGATCTTGCGGACAGGCGTCTTGATCACGCACGAAGATCAGCCTCTCGACCTCGAAGAAATCGACGATGAAGAACGGAAATTTTGGTCGGAGCCGTGGGACCAGCCCGAAGAATGGTGACGGCCGAGGAGTGCGACGACTGCGGCCCCTCAGCGCACCTCGAGCTTGTAGTAGAAGCCCGGAAGCGGGATGAGGCCTTTGTTGAGCGGGAGATCGTCCAGCGGGTCTGTGCGGCGGGCGAAGAGGGCTCGATTTAGATTGACCGCCGCTCCGAGGTGGTGGTCGGTCCGGAGCGTTACGTCGACGCCGATGGGCGCGCGTACCACTGCGGCAACGCCGAGCCGTTCTCCCGGGGGTTTGGCCAGCACTATCCACAGCCCTCCGCCGACGAACAGCTTCCCGGCGTGGGAACCGACGTACCGCTTGGCCACGGCCGAGATACTCAAGTCGTGGAACGAAAATGTCCCGACGGTCAGGTCCAGGCTTTGGTTCCCATCGAAGAACTCAACGACCAGGCCGAACGTGCTGATTCCGCCCAGGGTAACGCCAATCCGGATGTGGTCGTCCGCCGCCGAGGCCTGGGCCTGAACGACGTTCGGAGCCAGCATCGTGGCCGCCGACAAGGCGACTACGAGAATGGCGCGGCGTGGAGAGAAGGACAGGTTCTTCATGGGAGCCGGATTATAGGCCCGTCGCCCAAAGCGGTCTACGCCCGACTCGCCTTGGTGCTTCTTCTGGTGGGTACGGTTTTTGGGTGTGCCCCGCCCGATAGCCCCCCGGGCCTCAGCAGGCGTCTGCCTCTCTCCGTCATGGATGCCATCCATCCAGACACTGTGCGGACGCTTCGCCTCAGCGATGGCGTGGTGTACCGGTATCTCTGGTCGCCGGATGGTCCTTGGGCGATCCACCTAGTGGAGAGCTCGATCGACGCGCGCTGTGAGCTGTTTTTGGATGTACTTCAAGCAGAAGCCCGGGAAGATCGAGGTCGTGGGCGGGAGACCGTGACGTCCATGGTGGCGCGCCGTGGTGATGGCGTGCTGGTGGCTGTCAACGCCGACTTCTTCACCCCAGAGGGGGCTGCAGTCGGCACTGAGATCGTCGATGGGAATGTCCGGCGGGCTGCGGGGGCCCGGCCTGCCATCGCTTGGAGGGCGAACGAGCCCCTGTGGATCGGTTCACCCTCCGTGTCGGACACTGAACTGGACGTGGGTTGGTCGGTTCCTCGGAGCAACGGCGACGGGCTGACCGAGGCGGTCGGTGGCTTTCCCGAGCTGTTGAGCGAGGGTGTCCGGGTCGGCGACCTCGGGGTGATCGAGTTACCGAGTTTTGCCGCCTCTCGTCACCCGCGCACTGCCGTGGGATATGACTCCCAAGGTGGCAGGCTTTGGCTGGTCGTCGTAGACGGACGCCAACCGCCGCACTCCGGTGGCATGACACTGCCTGAACTCGCGACGCTGTTCGAAGCTCTAGGCGCTGACGAGGCGCTGAATCTGGACGGCGGAGGGTCGTCTGTAATGGTCCTGCGTGGACGTCCCGTGAACAGCCCGTCAGATGCGACCGGAGAGCGGCCCGTGGTCAACGCCCTCGCACTCCGAAGAGATGCGTCCGCGTGTGCTAACGCCCGAAGGTAATGCCCGCTCCCATGCTGAAGGTTCGCCCGGGCCCAGGTTCGAAGTAACGGGAGCCAAACGCGTTGACGATCACCGAGCTGTTGTATGTCCAGCCGAAAAGGTTGGCGACACCGACGAACGGTGAGATCTGGAGTGTTCCGACCGCGAAGTCTTCGAGTCCCGCACGCGCATCCATCAAGAAGTAGGACGGAGACGCGAAGTTGCCCCCGTTGTCGACTGGGATGTCACCCTGATAGAGGCCTCTCAGCTCAACGAATCCACGGCCGACTTCGGCTTGAAACAGGGCGTCGAGTCGTTGGGGCGCGAGCCCGGGCACCGCGTTACCCGAATAGTCGGCATCATCGGTGACGAAGCTCACGAAGCTGGCGTTCACACGTGTATAGGCGATGCGGAGTGACGAAGCGTCCCCCAGGCGAGTATCAGCCGAGATTTCCCAGCCACGATGAAGAGAACGTCCTGCGTTCTCGAAGTAGGTGCGGCCCGGATCGGAGGGGATCTCAAAAGCGATCAGCTCGTCCTCAAGCTCTGTCTGGAAAAGGGTCAACTCCACGGTCGCCGATCTGCCCACGCGCCCTCTGAGTCCCCCTTCGACGGTTAAGCCCTTCTGAGGCTCAAGCGCCCCATTGAATCCCCCCAGGCCGCTCGACTGGTTGACCAGTTCGGTGGTGGTCGGGGTTTCGAAGGAACTCGCGACCGAAGTGAATATTTCGAAGTTCTCCCCGGCGTCGATGACGAAACCAGCCGAAGGACTGAGGGCGTCCATCACGCGGGCGCCAGACTCGTCCGGATCGTCGATGGTGACGAAATGGTCGTCGGCGGAGAATCTCAGTCGGTCGTACCGTAGTCCGGCCAAGAACGAGATGCCGGAACGCATATCTAGGCGTCCCTGCATGAACACTCCTCCGCCCAGGACGCGCTCGTCTTGCCACAAGCTCAACGGCCCCTTGGCCCCACCATCATTTTCGAAATTGAGACGGCGGTCGCTCTGGAACTCACCTTCAACGCCGCCACCGAAGTACAGCGTACCTTCGGAAACATCCATTTCACGTCGGAAGATGCCTCGAGCGCCGCCGGCGTTGCGAAGGACGTCCACCACCGAACCCGGAATCGGGTTGGACAGATCTCGCCGAATACCCCAGGTCGCGATCTCCCCGTTCCAGTCTCCGAGGGGACCCATCCACGAGGCCCCCGCCTGCCCCTGTTGCACCGTCTTGCTCGTACCCGACAAGACGTTGAAGCGGTACGCTTGACGGTCTCCTAGGTCGAGGAGCGTTTGGGACAGAGAGCCTGGGTTGTCCGCGTCGAGGTCCACCGCGTTCGCGACGACCTTCAACGTGCCTCCACTCAGCGGGAATGAGAACGACGTGTTCACGACGGCGCGAGTCCCGCCACCGTAGCTACGCCCATCATCCGCCACGGGGTCACGTCGAAAACCGTCATAGGTGAGGCGGGAGACCCCGACTCGATACCCGGTCGAACCAGCCTTGCCGCTCACGCTTCCCTGAACGTTGAGCAGTCCGTAAGAACCGCCTACGACCCGTGCGGTCGCCTCTGCGGGGCGCAGCGAGGGATCGACAGTCTGAAAGTGGATCACCCCCCCGGAAGCGTTGCCGTAAAGGGCGGCAGCTGGCCCACGCAGGACCTCGACCCGATCCAAGCCTGCGAGGTCGAGGTGGTCGATTGTGGTCTGTCCATCGGGTAGCGTAGCCGGGATACCATCTACCAGCACGCGGATTCCCCTGATGCCAAACTGCGCCCGTGGCCCGAAACCGCGAATCGAAAGACGTTCCCCGACCGCGAGGTTGTAACGATTCTGAATCTGAACCCCAGGGACCGCCCGCAACGCGTCTTCGAGGAACGCGCCGGTCGTGCTGCGCGTCAGTTCAGTCCCAGCAGTCACCGAGACGGAGTAGGGTAGGCCAGACTCGACCGCGCTGGTAAGGACCCGAACCATCACAGGCTCGATGACGACCACGGAGTCAGGCACCTGCCCGCGCAATGCGGCGGGTGCGAAGAGGCCGAACAGGGCAAGAAGCATCAGGGCGTGGTGTACACGTGTCACGACTATCTCCCTTCCTCGATTTTTACGGTGATGAAAGCCACGTCGCTGCCCCGCGGAATTAGCGGTTTCCGCGAGATCGTCTTTCCGTCTCGCGTCGTCAGGTCCAGGGGGAGCCTAGGTCCGTGGGGTGCAACGCACAGGAGGAAGATACCGCGAGCGTCAGGTTCAGTCTTCACGGTCGTGAATTCTCCGTCCCTGCCGACCACCCACTCCGCCCGTGCTTCGCCGTTGGGTCCGGCGGGGACAGAGGTCAACGTCGGCTGAAAGCCCCCGGACGCGAACCATGTGGTAGCTACCCTGACGCCTTGCAAGGGCCTCCAGATTCGCCGCCGACCCGTCCGAGGAGTGGAGCCGTTTGGTCTGGGCGTGGTCCGCGACCTGATGCACCACACTAGGGCCCCGAGCATTGCTGCGGTGCATTCGAGCGGCGGCTGTGTCTCGGGCCTGGGTCCTCGTTCGTGATGGCAGAGCCGCACGACGGAGCCGCGGTCTGGGGTGCCGTCCGCGAGCCACCCTCGCTAGCTTGGCGCTATGAGCCACCCCGGACCCGAAAAGAGCCTGACCGAAGCCCCCTTCGCCAGCCGACGAGCGGCGATATTCGAAAGCCTCGGCGAAGGCGTGATCGTATTGCCCTCTTCGCCCATTTCTTTCCGGTCGAGGGATTCTGAATACAGGTATCGCCCGGACAGCGAGTTGTTCTACGCCACAGGGGTCACCGAATCTCAAGCTCTTGCTGTCCTGATTGGGGGTTCCGAGCCCCGCTTCGAACTTTTTGTCCTGCCGCGGGACCCGGAAGCGGAGTTGTGGGCTGGCCCCAGACTCGGACCGGAAGCCGCGCGTGAACGTTTTGGGGCGGATGCTTGTTATCCCTTGTCCGAAATGGAAGGACGCTTGGCTGGTCTTCTCAAGACCGCGGATCGCATCTACTACCGCGAGCGAGCGGGTGATGGGGTCGGAGACTACGTCAGCGGTGCGCTTCGAGCGGCGCGTGCGCACGGTCCGAGGACCGGCGCGGGCCCGAGGGCGCTGGTTGATCCCGGCGAGATGCTCGATGAGCTACGACTGCGAAAGGACCCGTATGAAGTCGCCCAGCTCAGAACCGCCGCGGCCATCAGTGAGGCCGGTCAGCGGGCGGGAGCGGCCTGCATCGCTCCGGGGGCCAAGGAATTTGAGATCGAGGCCGCGGTCGAGATGGCCTTTAGGGCCGGGGGGGCGGCAGGGCCCGGTTTTGCGACCATCGTCGGGGCTGGGGACAACGCCTGTACACTTCACTACGTCGATAACAAAGCTACGGTCGGGGAAGGGGACTTAGTTTTGGTCGACGCGGGAGCCGAATTCGGATTGTACAACGGGGATATCACACGCACCTACCCGGCGAATGGGCGCTTCTCCGAAGAGCAGAGGGTGGTGTACGATATCGTGAATGCAGCCCGGGCTGCGGCGATCGCGGCGGCCCGTCCAGGTGGGACGTTCGCGTCCGTCCACGCCGCGGCTGTCAACGTGATCGCGGAGGGACTCGTCGACATCGGCGTGCTGCAGGGTGCCGTGGCGGACCTTATTGAGGATGGCGCCCATAAGCCGTTCTTCCCACACCAGACGTCCCATTGGCTGGGCCTGGATGTGCATGATCCTGGCGACTACATGGGGGGAGGGGCATCTCGTGAGTTGGAGGCGGGTATGGTGTTCACGGTCGAGCCTGGCCTCTACTTCCGTCCCAGCGTGTCTACCGGCGCCGCCGCACATTTTGCCGGAATCGGCGTGCGCATTGAGGATGACGTGTTGATGACCGAGGGAGGGATCGAGGTTCTCACGGCCGGGCTCCCCAATTCCGCGGACGAGGTGGAGCAGTTGGTGGTAGGACGGTGAGTGCCGCCGTCTCGGGCCGCCAGGCGCTCCTGCTTCAGCGACTCGCCGAGCCGGGCCCCATGGTTTCGGTCGAACTGCGTCCCCCGAGTGCTGAGCTCGCGGGCCAAGCCGGGATGGGTGCCTGGATCGATATCCACCATTCGCTCGGAAGTCTCACTCGTGACGAGCTCTTCGTCTTCCTCACCGATAACGCGGTGGGTGCGGCGGAAGAAGAAAATTTGGCCCACGTGGGTGCGAACGTGGAAGACGACGTCGACGTTCGCCGCATCGTGCCCATTCTCACCGCGAAGCACTCGCTCGAGTATTGCCGGATGTTCGCCTCTCGCGCCGCTTCCCAGGGCTTCGATGCCCTCACGGTGCTCGGTGGCGATCCGAGTGTGCCGCCGCCGCGCTGCGTGCCGCACGGGCGCGACCTCCGGGGAATCCTGCGGGAGCGGTTACCGGAACTGACCCTTGGGGGTTGGGCTAATCCTCACCGGGCCGCGGCTGAGCAGGTTGGTTTCTTGTCGGCGGATGATGCCGTCGCTGATTTCGCGCTCACCCAGGTTGTGTCGCACCACGCAACGGCCAGCGTCGCGGATTTCGTACGCGAGTTGGATCGGGCTGACACCACGATTCCTCTCGTATACGGGGTGTTCTTTTACCGCAGTGCGAATCCGGCCACGTTGGCGGCGCTGGATCGCTTCTTCCCCGTGCCGGCCACTGAGCTCACCGCCGAGTTCGACGCGGGGGCGACGGCTGAGGAAATCTGTGCGCGGTCGATCCGCGAGTTGCGTGCGGTCGGGGCCGAGAAGATCTACGTCAGCAATCTCGGGAACCGTGGGGCCGGCCGTCGCCTTCGTAGCATCCTGGATCGGGTCTAGTGATCTGACTCGGAGTGGATGCGGCGGTAAGGCCGTCTAGCCCGTCGCGCTGACGCCCGCCTCGCGCAGGACTCGAAGGGCAATATCGACCCGCCGGCTCGGTGCGCTGAGATGGAATCCCTGCACGAGAGGCCGCACCGCCTGGATCATTTCCACAGCGATCCGAACTCCTTCCTCGAGTGCAGCTTCCTCGCCCTTTGTTTGTGCGTCACGCATACGCGCCACGATCGCCTCAGGGACGACCGCGCCGGGGACTTCGTACGCCAAGAACTCCGCATTCCGCAGGTTCAGAAAGGGCCAGATGCCCGCGATCACCGGCACATCGTGGGACTTCGTGCGATCAAGGAAACGCTCCAGCGACTCGGGGTCGAATACCGGCTGAGTGATCGCGAAATCGGCCCCTGCCTCCGCCTTGTAGCCGAATCGCTCAATTTCTCGCTCAAGGTCGACCGCTCCCGCGTTGGCGGCCACACCCTGCACGAACTCTGTCGGCGCACCAATGGAGTTCCCGCCGGGGTCGATTCCCCGGTTGAGACCCTGCACCACGTTCGTAAGGCCAATAGAGTCGATGTCGAAGACCGCGGTGGCGTCCGGATAGGGGCCCTGCAGCGATGGGTCGCCACTGACCACCAAGATGTTGCGCACGCCGGCTGCCGCGGCCCCCAGCAAGTCCGAGATCATCCCCATCATGTTGCGGTCGCGGCACGTGTAATGGACCAATGCTTCGATCCCGACCTCGCGCTCCACGATCATCGCTGCGGAGAGCGCCCCCATGCGACTCAAGGCTCGAGGGTTATCAACCAGCGCCAGAGTATCTATCCCGGCCACCTTGAGGGCCCGTGCCGGCTCAATGAGCCCGTCTCGGCCCCAACCGCGAGGCGGGAGAATTTCCACGGAAACCAGCGTCTCGCCCCGGGCTAGTTTGCGTCCCCAAGCCGACCTTGCCCCAAGTGCCACAGGCTCCCGCGCGGACTCCCCACGAGCCGTCGCGGTGGGGATCACCACAGTGGCGTTCCGAGGTTGCACCGAGATCACGGCGTTCCGAATCTGCTTGATGTGCTCTGGGGTAGTCCCACAGCATCCACCGACGAAACGGACTCCGGCGTCAATCATGCGCCGCGCGTACTCCGCCATGTACTCGGGGCTGGCGAGATAGATCTTTCGATCACGGACGGTGCGCGGGAGTCCAGCGTTCGGCTGGGCGATCAGGGGTAGGTCTGTGGCCTCGGCCATTTCTTCGATTGCGTCGAGCATCACTGCCGGGCCGACCGAGCAGTTGAGCCCGATCACGTCAGCGCCGTGTTCAGCGAGTTCGCTCGCGATCTGGGCGGCGTCGTTGCCGTAGGCGGTTTTGCCCCCCCGCCCGACCGTCATCTGTGCGACGATGGGCAAGTCGGACAAGTCGCGGACTGCGCGGAGCGCACAGGCGATCTCGCTCAGATCCGAGAAGGTCTCCAATACGAAACCGTCTACGCCGCCGGCAAGAAGGCCTTCGACCTGTCTCTTGAAGAAGTCCACGGCCTCCGTTCGGGCCGTAGGTCCCCAGGGTTCGATGCGAATACCCAGAGGCCCGATCGCCCCTCCGACCGAGGCCGCTGTGCCCGCCGCCTCCTTCGCCAACCGTGCTGCTGTTTCGTTGATTTCTTCTGTACGGTCCGCGAGCCCGTAGGATGAGAGCTTCACGGGGTTAGCGCCGAAGGTGTTCGTTTCCAAGACGTCGGCACCCGCGGCGACATACTCCTCATGGATCTTTCGAACGATCTCGGGGCGATGAACGTTGAGCTCGTCGTAGCACACGTTTACGAACACGCCGCGATTGTAGAGCAGAGTGCCCATCGCCCCGTCGAAGACGTGCACGCGGCCGTCGTCAATTAGGTGCCTCATGGGGTGCCTCCTGGCTCGTAAGCGAGATTCGGTGACAGCCACTCTTCGGCCTCGGCTAACGACCACCCCTTTCGGGTCGCGTAGTCCTCAACCTGGTCCCGGCCAATGCGTCCAAGCCCGAAGTAGCTCGAACCCGGATGCGCGAAGTACCAGCCGGCCACGGACGCCGTGGGTGTCATGGCGAAACTTTCGGTCAGGCTGACTCCGAGGCGGCGCTCAGCGTCAAGAAGCCCGAAGAGTGTACCCTTTTCAGTGTGGTCGGGGCAGGCCGGGTAGCCCGGTGCCGGTCGAATGCCGCGGTATGCTTCCTGGATGAAATCGGCGCTGGCGAGAGACTCATCGGGCGCGTATCCCCAAAATTCTCGTCTGACCTTGGCATGCGAATACTCTGCAAGCGCCTCCGCAAGTCGATCGGCAATCGACTTGATAAGGATCGCCCTGTAGTCGTCCTGTTCGCTCTCCGCCTGAGCCACCAACTCCGCCACGCCCAACCCAGCCGTGACCACGAAACCCCCGACCCAGTCCGCTTTCCCCGCGTCCGCCGGAGCAACCAGGTCGGCGAGACATTGGGCGGTCCGGCCCTTCTTCGAGAACTGTTGGCGAAGATGGTGCAGTCGGGCCCGGACAGCGGTTCTCGACTCGTCCTCATAGACGTCGATGTCGTCCCCGACTGCGTTCGCCGGGAAGAGTCCGATGACCGCCCGGGCCTGAATGGCGCCAGACGCATCGATCTCGTCGAGCAGAGACTCCGCATCCGCAAGCAGGTCGCGCGCCGCGTCGCCGACCGTTTCATCGTCGAGGATGGCCGGGTGTTGTCCTGCGAGTTCCCAAGCCTGGAAGAACGGAGTCCAGTCGATGAAGTCGCGCAGTTCGCTGACCGGGACTTCGAATTCGTGGACCCCTGACGCCGCAGGGGCAGGGGGCGCATAGTTCACCCAGTCGTGGTCCGCGGCGCAGGCCCGCGCGTCGGCCATGGACAGGAGGTCTGAGCGGGCGGAACGCGCCTCTCGCCGCTGCCGGGCCTCTGCGTAGGTGGCTCGAATGCCGACCATGAAGTCGTCTCGCCGCCCCTCGTCCAGAAGCGTGGCCACCGTCCCTACCGCCCTCGAAGCGTCCAGCACATGGACTGTGGGTGACTCGTAGTGTTGTTCGATCTTCACAGCGGTGTGCGCGATCGATGTCGTGGCTCCCCCAATGAGCAGGGGAATGCGAAATCCGGTGCGCTGCATCTCCTTCGCCACGTGGACCATCTGGCCCAGGGATGGCGTGATGAGCCCCGAGAGGCCAATCACATCGACATTCTCTTCCCGCGCGCGCTCTAGGATCCGTTCCGCCGGCACCATCACGCCCAGATCGACGATCTCGTAGCCGTTACACTGCAGAACGACCCCGACGATGTTCTTGCCGATGTCGTGGACGTCACCTTTTACCGTGGCCAGGAGGATCTTCCCCTTGTCCATCGCTCCAGCCTTCTCTGCTTCGAGGAAGGGCACGAGGTATCCGACGGCTTTTTTCATGACGCGGGCGCTTTTCACGACCTGCGGCAAGAACATGCGCCCACTGCCGAAGCGGTCGCCGACCTCGTTCATGCCGTCCATGAGTGGGCCTTCGATCACGTGTAGCGCGGCAGGCATCCCCAGGCGCGCCTCCTCGACGTCTTCGGCGACGTACTGGTCGATGCCGTGGACGAGGGCATGCCCCAGCCGGCCGTGGACGTCGAGTTCCCGCCAGCTCAGATCTTCCTTGGCACGGTGCTCCGTGGCACCGGTCCGTTGCGTCGCCAGTTCGGTGAGGACCTCGGTAGCGCGAGGGTGGCGCGCGAAAAGCACGTCTTCAATCGGGCCGAGTAGATCCGCTGGGATGTCGTCATAAACGGGCAACGCGCCCGCATTCACGATGCCCATGTCCAGACCCGCCGCGATGGCGTGGTAGAGGAACGCCGAGTGCATCGCCTCGCGGACCTCGGGCGATCCGCGGAAAGAGAACGACACGTTGCTGATGCCCCCGGACGTGAGGACGTGAGGGCACGCCTCCTTCACGCGGCGGACGGACTCGATGAACCAAATGGCGTACTGCTCGTGCTCTTCAATGCCGGTCGCGACGGCAAAGACGTTCGGATCAAACACGATGTCTTGGGGAGGGAATCCCTCCTCCAGGAGAACGCGATAGGCTCGTTGGCAGATCTCGATCCGGCGGTCGAGTGTGTCGGCCTGCCCGTCTTCGTCGAAGGCCATGACGACAGCCGCCGCGCCATAACGCCGCACGAGGCGGGCACGTTCGCGGAATGCGTCCTCGCCGTCCTTCAACGAGATCGAGTTGACGATTCCTTTGCCTTGCTGCGTCTTCAAGCCAGCTTCGATGACCTGCCAGTCTGACGAGTCCACCATGACCGGAATGCGTGCGATTTCCGGTTCGGAGGCAAGCAAGTTGAGGAACCTCTTCATCGCCGCGGGTGCGTCGAGGAGCCCCTCATCCATGTTTACATCGAGGATCTGGGCTCCGCCGTGGACCTGATGTAGGGCCACTTCAACCGCTGTGCCGTAATCGTCCTCCTCAATGAGCCGGGCGAAGCGCCGAGAGCCGGTCACATTGGTACGTTCGCCCACGTTCACGAAAAGCGATTCGGGGCCGATCGTGAGGGGCTCGAGGCCCGCGAGTCGGGTCCGACGCGGGACGTCCGGGATCATTCTGGGTGGGAGCCCCGCCACCGCGTCGGCCATGGCACGGATGTGGTCGGGCGTTGTTCCGCAGCAGCCCCCCACGATGTTGAGGAATCCGGCTTGGGCGAACTCGCGCGCCATCGCGGCCATATGCTCGGGTGTGTCGTCATACTCGCCGAATTCATTCGGCAGACCCGCGTTCGGATAGCAGCTGATGGGTACGGTTGCGACCCCCGACAGCTCCTCCAGGTGCGGCCGCAACTGGTCGATGCCAAGCGCACAGTTCAAGCCGACGCTGAGCAAGCCGGACGGCCGACCGGGTCCGGGGTGGACTCCGTGCGCCACGGAATTGTAGAACGCCTCAGGTGTCTGCCCAGATAACGTGCGCCCGCTTTGGTCGGTGATCGTGCCCGAGACCATGACTGGCACATCGATGCCCGTGCTCTCAAGTACACCGGATAGCGCGAAGAGCGCGGCCTTGGCGTTGAGCGTATCGAACGCCGTCTCCACCAGAAGGAGGTCGACACCGCCCTCGAGGAGGCCGAGGGCCTGCTCTGTATACGCCTCAACCAACTCGTCGAAGGTCACGTTGCGGGCACCGGGGTCCCCCACCTCCGGAGAGATGGATGCCGTGCGGTTGGTCGGACCCAGGGCGCCTGCGACCCAGCGGGGCCGTCCAGGCTCCCGTGCTTCTGCGGCGTCCGCCGCCGCTCGGGCGAGCCGCGCGGCATCGCGGTTGAGTTCGAACGCAATCTCCTCAAGGCCATAGTCAGCGAGGGAGATCCGATTCGCGCTGAACGTGTTGGTTTCCAGGAGGTCGGCGCCGGCGTCAAGGTACGCGGTGTGGATGTCGGCGATGACCTGCGGTTGACTCAGGCACAGCAGGTCATTGGCACCGAACAGAGGTGAGGTCGCGTCCGCGAACCGTTCTCCGCGGAAGTCCTCTTCTTCGAATTCATGCCGCTGGATCATGGTGCCCATGGCACCGTCAAGCACGAGAATACGTTCGGCGAGGTGCTGCCGGATTAGCGCAACCCGGTCAGAACGGGAAAGGCGGCTCTCTATGTTTCGCACGGTACCCCTAGAAAAAATGCCCTTCGCATATGAGCGAGAGGGCGTGGGTTTTTTAGCTCGTTAGCCAACGCGTGTCCACGTCGGCGGGCCGCAATACACCTTAAATCGCCCAATACTGTTGTGAAGAGAAAGTAGCAGGGCCTGCCCTAGGCGCCAAATGCGGTTCTGGCGGTTGCTCGCAAGGCTGGCCACCATAAAGGAGGGCGCACGACAGCCACGAGGGCGCCTTCCTTTACCGAGCCGAGGCACAATGTCCAGCGTCCGCATTCCCCGGGGGGCTATCCGCGGTCCCCGCCGTCCCAGTCGTAGCGCGCCATGAATCGGTGGCCCGGTAGGCCGCGCCTTTCACGGGCCTTTTACAAGGCTCATGGGCTCGGAAACGACTATCTGGTCTTTGAAGAGGGCGACGACTGGTTGGCCACCGATGCAGCCGTGGCCCGGGTGTGTCACCCCCACGAAGGCATCGGCTCGGACGGCGTGGTTGTCTTGCTCTCCGGCGAGGGCCGTCCCGCGCTCCGGATGTTCAATCCAGACGGCGGCGAGTTCGAACGAAGCGGCAATGGACTTCGGATACTCGCTTCCTATCTGGCGCGAACCGGCCGTGTGGGTGGGGACCCGTTCACGGTAGAGGTCGCCGGAGATGTTGTGGGGATGGTAGTCCACGGCGACCAAGGCGGCGTTTACGACGTCGCAGTGTCCATGGGGACGGCACGTGTGGGCGCCTCCGCGGTCGGACTCGATGATGCAGTCCTCGTCGGCGACAACTCGATCTTGGGCCCCGACGGACGGCTTCTCCAGGTCGTGCCGGTGTCGGTCGGCAATCCCCACTTGGTCGTATTTGTGGAGGAGCTATCTGAACAAGATCTAGCGGTGATCGGCCCGTTCCTCACGACCCATCCAGGATTGGCACACGGCGCGAACGTACAGTTGGCTTGCCCACGCGGGCGTGATCGTGTCACAGCCCTCATATGGGAGCGCGGCGTGGGGCGAACCAGCGCGTCGGGCACGAGTGCGTGTGCGGTGGCTGTCGCGTCTGTGTATGAGGACATGGTAGACCCAGGCCTGGTGACGGTAGAGATGCCGGGCGGTCAGCTGTTCGTGACGGTCACCAGCGAACTCGATGTCGAACTGCGAGGTCCGGTGGAGGCCGTGATGTCCGGAGAGTTGTCGCTTCGCCTCGATCCCTAAGACGTAGCGGATCGCGCTTCGTTGTCGTACGCAAAGCGTATAAGGTGCGCCATGGGGTCGTCTGGCCCTAGGTGCGCACGCGCACCAAGAGAACCAGTGCGGCGGTCATGAACAGTGCATTGGGGAGCCAGGCCGCCGTCATGGCGGACACCGCCCCGGCTTCTCCAAGGGCTCCGGAGATCTTGAACATTAGTAGGTATAGGATGACTGTCCCGAGTGACACCCCGATGCCGTATGCGCTGCCGCCCCGCTTGTTGCTTGTAGCGAGAGGCCCGCCAAACAGAATGACCACCAACGTAGCCACCGCAATCGAGATCTTCTGCTCGCGCTTAACCAAGAGGTCCTTCGCATTGCCCCCAGTGCGTTGGATGATCTTCGCGAAGTGGTCAATTTCGGCGTAGGTCATTTCTTCGGGTTCCCGCGGGGATTCCAGGAGCTCCTCGGGGCGTTCGACAAGCCCGACCATCCGCATTTTTTCAAATTCCACGGACCGCTCTGCCGAGTCCGGTGCGAGCGTCCGGAGGTATCCTCGTTCTAACGTCCAGCCGTCGATCGAGTCCCAACGTGCAGCTTCGGCAATGACGTGGATGCCTGCGGTGGAGTCGGTCGGCGGTTGTTCGACAACCACCGAGGTCATGCGGCCGTCGTTCGAGGTAAGGCGTCCGACCTGCCAGGTGAGTCCATTTTCCGACTTGTAGACGAAATCGGACCGAAAGGAGCGACCTAGGGCCTCCCTCCGAAGGATCTGGGCCGCGATTCGGTTGCCAACTGGAACGATCTCGGTGAGCCCCAATGCCGCACCCGTGAGTAGGACTCCGACGAAGATCAACGGGAGCATCACTCGGTGGAATGAAATTCCGCCCGCCTTCGCGGCGACCAACTCACGATGCATGGTCATCCCGTGGATGGTGAACACGGTGGCGATCAGTGCGGCAATGGGGAACGACCACTTGATGAAGAGCGGCATCTGGAAGAAGTAGGCCTGCGTCACTTCGATGCCGGTCAGGCCTGCGTCGAGGTACTCGTCCAAGTTCTCGGTAATGTCCCCGATTACAAAAAGAATTGGGGAAGCGGTCAAGCAAAGGAGGAAGGTCTTGCAGAAGGTCGTGATGATCAGTCGGTCGAGAATTCGGATCATCCCGACACCTCCTCGCCCACCTGCGTCCGAGATCTGGTGACCCGCGAACGCATCCTCTCGATCACGCCATCGAGGGCGCCACCGCGAAGAGAGCCGGTGGCGCGTCCCATACCCGCGACCAAATACAGGCCGACGATCAGGAACACGAAGTTCGCGAGCCACATTGTGACCGCAGGGCTCGCCACTCCTCGATCCGCCAACGACTCACCGCCAATGAGTCCGGCCCAACAGATCGCGATGATCCCGCTCGACGCGGCGACCACCATGCCGATCCCGCCAGTCGGGAAACGAATCGCCAGCGGGGGGGCGAGCAGTGTAAAAATCAGGCACGCCACCGCAATCGCCAGTTTCTTATGGATCTCGACCCTATATCGGCTGGTTGTCGTCCGCAGATTCTCCCCCCGAGACGCCCTCGTCCTGGCCGTAATCACGACGCCCTGCGTGACAGGATCCTGAGCAAGCAGCGACGCTCCGTTCCCAGTGGTCGCGACCTGCCCGCGCACCCGCTGCCCCATCACCCCGGCTACCATGGCCGAGTCCTCAACCGTTTCTCTGCCGAGCGCTAAACGAACCGCCTGAAGTGACTTTTCTTTCATTTCAATATGGACGGAGTCCAAATCGGCTTCGTGCGCCGCAGCGTTCTCGAGGAGCAACGCGAACCCCATTTCTCTGTCCGATCGCTCCGTGCCGCCCAACCGGCGGTCAAGTTCGTTTCCGACGCCACGAAGCGGTACGATCTGTTTCGAAAAATAGAGGCGCTGAAAGCCGCCGACGCGATCGCTCTGCACTTCGTGGACCACCCCGTCGTAGAGCGTGAGGTACAGGTCGGTCTTGGCCTCATTAAAAGTCATGTCGCCCCGAGCGGCGTATGTGGTACGACGGCGGGAGGAATTGTTCGAATCGAAGATCGTGACTTCCTCGAGCCTGTTGGTGGCCGGGTCGATCCGGTCAGCCGTCAGAAAGTATGTGTCGCGGCCCCCGTCGGTGCGGATTTCATTGACTACTTGTTCCCGCCACTCAAGGGTGGGACTCTTGCGACCGATGTCCACCATGAGGTTCTTTAACCGATGATTCGATTCTGGGAGCACCTGGTCATTGAAGAACAACATCACACCCGTCATGACCAATCCCATTCCGAGCATCGGGATCATGATTCGCGCCGGACGGATGCCTCCGGCAGACATGGCGGTGATCTCGTTAGACGACGTGAGTTCGCTGAAGCCGTACAGGACGGCCGCGAGAACCGAAATCGGGAGGGACAGCGCGATCGTATGAGGTAAGGAAAGGACCAAGAATTCGATCACTATCCCCCATGAGAGCCCTTTGCCCACGAGCCCTTCTACTCGCTGTGCCACCGCGTTCAGGAAGATCAACGCTGTGAGGGTGGACAATGCAAAGAGGAAAGGTCCGATGTGGACCCTGATCAGGTACTTCGTGATTACACCCATTCGTGTCGCTGCTTCATATCCCTACCACTCTGGAATCTTCGGGGCGGTGGAAGCTAGCCCTGCGCCTCGCCGTCACTCAATCCGACGGATGTCTTGTCGGGCAATCCATACACCCGCTAGCGCCCGTCTGTTCGTCGGCTGACCTCACACGTGTACCATTTCCCTCGACTTCTGCTTCTTCCGGTTGTGATCCCGTTGTGGATTGGGGTCCCTGGAACGGCAGGGCCAGCACGGTCGGTCGCGACGCCCCCTGTCGCGGATACGATCCTCCGCCGAGATCTCTCGACGCCGTCCGCGAGCGTCCTGTCAGGGGCGGGCGCCACTCCAGGCGAACCGCACGTGCGGCTCGGATTGAAGTTGATGCCCATTAGTTCTGCCGGTATCGGACAGCGCGAGGCCATCGTTCGGGTTGGGGCGCTAGATCTCGACGCCTTGTTCGTGGGTAGGCCGGTGCTCCCACTCACGCTCGTCGTGCCTGTCCTCCCCCTCCGTCGGGTGGGCGCAGATTCGAGCGCGTTCCTTCCACCGCCTGTGACGCCAATCTCGAGGGCGGAAGATCCGCAGGACGCCTCTCCTCGTTTTCGGACCCCATATGCTGACCTCGCCCTCAATGTGACGAACCGCATGGAGATCGGAGGTGAATGGACTCGTTTCCAGCCTTGTGACCAACAGTTCAAGGTCAGCTGCAATCCGAACCTTCTTCCGCAACTGAGCCCCGACGCTCGGTTTGGTGTGCAGGTGGACGGGACCATCGCCGACCGCGTGCGCGTAGACGTCGACTTCGATCAATCGCGTGAATTCGACGCTGCCAACCGGATCAACATTTTCTACGAGGGACGTGAGGACGACGTGCTCCGACGTCTCGAGGTGGGCGATGTGACGTTCAATCTCCCGCGATCCCGCTTCCTCACTGAGGGTATTCCAGCGGGGAACTTCGGCTTCCAGGCCGACGGCCAGGTTGGGCCGCTCGACTTCCAGGCGGTGTGGGCGCAGCAACGTGGCGACCTCAATTCACGTGTCTTCCAACTCACGGGACTCGGAGACCAACGGAGCTTCGTGCAGGAAGACACGGTAGTCGTCGACGACGCCGACTATGTGCGTGGTCAGTTCTATTTCTTGATCGATCCCAGTCAGATGACTGACTACCCGCACATCGACGCGCTCGCCTTGGACCCATCTTCGGCCCCCGTCAGACTTTCTCCAGGCGCTGAACCGATCCAACTCTATCGTTTCGACGACGATCCGGTCTTTCAACAGCAGGTCGAAGGGCTCATTCAGGCCGATGCCGTGGCAGAACAAGACGGGAAAAGGGTCGTTGAGTCAGGTTGGTTCCGATATCTGCAGCCGGGCGTCGACTACTTCGTGCACGCGAGCGGCCTATGGGTCGCCCTGCGCTCGCCGCTGAGCCGCGATGAAATGCTGGGGGTCAGCTACATCACCGCTGCAGGGGATACCGTGGGAGACTACAACCCTGAGCGGATCCACAACGCTGGTGGCCGACCCACTCTGAGATTGCTAAAGGCGTCTGGCGCGAACCACCAGCCCGGCCAGCCGACGTGGGATCAAGAGATGCATCAGGTCTACCGGGTTTCAGGGTCCCCCGACGTTGAACAAGGGTCCGTACAGCTGACGGTGTCGTTGGGTGAACTTTCTGCCGGCCGGACCTTCAAGCGTGGACCCTCCGGCAAAGACCTGACGTTCCTTCGTCTCTTCGGCGTGGACGAAGAGGCGCCCGTCGACGTCCTCGACCCCTCCTTCGTCTACGCACCTGGAGACGAGTTCTTCCAGGATCAATCGCCGGTGCAGGGGACCTTCATCGTCTTCCCCACCCTAAGGCCTTTTGCTCAGCCCGCTGCGGTGGAGTCCGTCGGCCTCACCGAGGAGGAGGTCGGGCGAATCCTGGGGGACGACGCGAACCACCGAATCTACGATGAGGAAGATCCGTTCGAACGTGAAAACGCCGGGCGCTTTCGTCTGTCCATGGCCTATCGACTGCGCAGCCAAGGAGTCATCTCCTCCTTCTCCCTCGGGGCCTTCGGAATTCGAGTCGGTAGTGAGCGGATCTTCTTGGGCGAGCGACTGCTGTCATTGGGGGCAGACTACGAGATCGACTACGACGTCGGCCAGGTCACGCTGCTGGCGCCCGAGGTGTTATTCGCATCTAGCCCGAATGCTTCTGTGCGGGCGAGCTGGGAGCAGCGTTCGTTATTTCAGGTGTCCCCGACCCAGGTGTTCGGAATTCGAACTCACGCGGACCTCGGCAATCGGGGGGGCGTGGACGTCTTGGGCCTCTATCGTTCGGAGCGCTCCGTAGTAAGGAGGCCCATTCTTGGCACGGAACCCGGGGCGAGCCTGCTAGGTGGTCTCAGTGGGGCTTATCAGACGGATGTCGGCTGGTTCGATCGCGTGTTAGACCGACTGCCGGGGCTCCGCTTCGACGGTAATACGACGTTGTCTCTCAGCGGGGAGTTCGCGGTCTCCCTTCCTAACCCGAACACCTCGGAGAGAGCGTTCCTCGATGACTTCGATGCAGCGGCTCAGTTGCCGGTGTCATTGATTTCGTCCAGTTGGGTGCAGGGTAGTGCGCCCGAGTCCCGAGATGGAGCCACTGCGGTCTTGCCGGCTGCCCTGACGGAGTCCAATGCGGTGCGGCTCTCCTGGCAACATTCGTGGGTCGTAGAGTCCGTGATTGGTGACAGCGTGGGCGTGCATGAAGGTTTTTTCCCCCGCCTCGACCTCGATCGACAAATCCGCGTTTCAGGCTCTGAGATTCGAGAGCCCGGCCTGATGCTCGCTTTTGGTGACGGGCTTGTCGAGGCTGCGTCTTGGCGCTCCGTGACGACCTCGCTCTCGCGCAGCGGTCTCGACATGACCAAGACCGAGTTCCTCGAGTTCTATGCGGCGGGCGGGGAGAACCTGACTCTGGTCATGGACCTTGGCACCGTGAGCGAGGACGCCTTCTTCGTGGACTCCCTCGGCCACACCTCCGGTACCCGGGCTCAGGACGGAAGCGTGTGGGGACTCGGTTCACTTGACCAGGAGGCGGACCCCCGGCAGGGGCAGATCTGGAGCGACGAGGCGGATCGAAGAGGAGTCTGGGGTGAGACGTGTGAGGGACAACGGGCGCGGACCTACCGTATCGGGGACCCTCGTGCGAACTGCACGAGGGGTAACGGGAGACGAAACACGGAGGACCTGGACGAAGACGGAAACCTCGACACGCAGGAGCGTCATCTCCGGTACGTCATTCGCCTGGACGGTTCTTCGCCATTCCTTTCGCGCACCAAGTCCGAAACCGGCACGGACTTCCAACTCTATCGCATCCCGCTGAGGGGGGCTGGCTCCGTCGAGGTCGGCGGAGCATTCGGCGACGCCGATATGCGTGCAGTGCGACACCTGCGGCTCACCATCGCCGGCGCGAATAACCAGCGGCTGCGGCTCGCCCGCATGAGGCTCGTGGGTTCGCGTTGGATCAAGCGGGCAAGTGAAGGGGTCCTCGACGGCATCGTAGGCGACACCTTGTCCGGCCTCGGGCGCATGGAAGTCGCCACGGTGTCGCGCGTGACGGAGGGCCTAGAATACAGTTCTCCGCCCGGCGTGTTGGAGGAACTCGTCGATCCTACATCCGCGTTCGCAGGGCAGGGCATCGAGTTCAACGAAAAGTCGCTCGGCATCACGTTCGAGAACGTTCCCTCCCACGGGCGTGCCGAGGTGTATCAGCGCTTCCTCCAGCGGCCGCAAAATTTCCTCGCCTATCGGGAGGCAAGGCTCTGGGTCGTGCCACGTGAGGGGGACTTCGGCCCCGACCGGCCCCATTATTTCTACGTCAAGGTCGGAACCGATGCAGAGAACTTCTATTTGTTCCGGACGCCGCTACAGCCGTCGTCTAGTCCGTCGGGTGTGGCCCCCGGGGATTGGCTCCCTGAGGTCCGAATCGACTTCGATGAATGGTTCGACCTGAGGCAGCGCGCGGAGACGTCGCTTCTTCTCACCCCACCCGGGCCAGGTGATCCACCTATCTCCGTGTGGGCGTCGGACTCGACATACGCCGTCGTGTTGAGGGATCGCGGTCGCGCGCCGAACCTCGCCGCTGTTCGCGAGATTTCGATGGGTATCTGGAACGAGGGACTGGTACCGATTTCCGGAGAGATCTGGATCGACGAACTGAGGCTCGGCCGTCCTGTTCGCGATGCCGGGGTCGCGACGTCGTTTGAGATAGAATTGGACGGGGCTGGCGTGCTCACCTCACGCGTGAGTCTCACCAGTCGCGGCGCATTCTTCCGACAATTGCGGGATGCGCCCACGTATCAGAATGACCGCAATCTCACTTCCGCTTCGGTCCTAGCTCTCGACCGGTGGATGCCGGCTGAATGGGGCATCGAATTGCCCGTGACGTTGGATATCAGCCGGTCGAGCGAGGCTCCGGTATTCCTGAGAGACTCTGACGTTCGCGCGGACCGCCTTCAAAGCCTACGCCAGACAGAGGCACACCAGACGCGCGTTGGCGTCTCTTTCCGGAAGCGCACAGAGTCCGCAAACCCATGGCTCGGCTTCCTGGTCGATGGGCTCGGGGCCCGACTCTCGTATGCGTCGTCCGGGGGGTCGTCGGTCACGACCGAATACGATGCAGACGGAATGGAGGCGGGCCTATCGTGGGCTCGAAACCCTTTGCTACGAGAGTTTGCCGTGGTCCCGGATTTCGCCGCCCCCACGGTGAGAGCCCTGCTTCCAAGCTTCTTGGAGGACAAGGTGTTGGGCTCCCGCTTGCGATGGACGCCAGAACGGGTGTCAGTAGGCTCGAGCTATACACGCCTCGACAACAGTATTCTGCGCTTCGATCGGATTGTCGAGCATGCGTCCGACACGTTGGCTCTGACCACCCGGGCACCTCGTGAGGCCTTCCAGACTGCCGCAGATATCCGTTTTCGACCTCTGCCGCCGCTGACTGCAGATCTGACGATGACCACGATACGGGACGTTCTTCCTCCAGAAGAGGCGGCTCCGGACCGACGGGTCCAGGGCCTGATCGAAGCCGAGCGGTTCCGTGCGGCGGGTGTCGACCTAGGATGGGAGACGAATCGGTCCCTGATTACCCGACTCGGCTACCGGCCGTCGATCATCTCATGGCTCCGCAACGATTTTAGTTGGACCACGCACTACAGATCAGCGCGGAACACGAACTTCCTCGATCGTACGATAGCCGGCGCAGACACGACGCTGAGTCTGACGCGTAACGCCACCGGTCAGCGGGACTGGCAGGCTTCCTTCGCGCTAGACCCGATCCGACTCGCTGACTCATGGCTGGGATCCCAAGAGCTCGGAGAGACTCCGGGGATGACCCAACTGAGGACGGCTCTCCAGGCAATGCGCCCGCTGACGCTGACGTATCAGGACGGCGTCGTGTCGCGCTTCAGCCGGGATCCCGTGAATCCGGGGACCGGCTATCAGTTTGGGCTGGGCTCGCTCGACGACTTTCGCGTCATTGAAGGGGACACTGCTGCGACGCTCACTGACCGGTCGTCGTGGACGGGGTCGACGGGGGCCACGTTGCCGGGGGGGTTGGGCGTGACGGCGGCGTTTCAACGCGTTGATGCGGCGACCTTAGACACCCGCAGTGACAGGCGCGTCACGCAGCGGCGTTGGCCGGACCTAAGAGGTCAGCTCCCCGCGCTTGGGATGCCGGCCTTCACGGGCATGAGGAGTGTGACTGTATCGTCAGGAATCGTCAGGACTGAGCGAACAACGGACTTCGGAGGACGGGGCACTCAGCGGCGCTTTGACGAGGCCAGGGACATCCCTGTGAGTATTTCGATCGCCTGGCGCGGAACGCTCGTGACGGGGTACCAGGCTCAGTTCCAGGACGGACGCGGCACAGATCCAACCGGTGACACCGAGCGCGTCCAGACCACGCATCGCATCACGGTGAGTTCACAGTTCCTGCCTCCCTTGGGTCTGGCCGATCGACTCGACCGACCCATCAGACTGTCTCTGCTCGCGCTCTATCGGTCTGAGCGCGATTGCCGCACCACCGCGGCACGCTCAGAATGCGTGGCGTTCGTCGACCAGATCAGCCGCAGCCTGAACCTCTCCATGGACACCAGTGTGAGCGGCTTCGAGATGGGTGTGCAGGTGAGCTTTGACAATCGTCAGTCCTTCGTGGGTCAGCGGACGGGCTCCACGCAGTTGCAATTGATGCTCTTCGGTGAACTCCACTTCTCTGCTGGAACCATCCCGATCCGCTAGCGTCGGCCCGTTTTGGCATGGTGGCGCCCAGAGCGCCGTCCGATTGTTTGGCATGGATTCCGAGACCAGCGCTCTGCGGCGCACAGCTTTCCTGCTTCTAGCGCTCAGCGTGTTTCGCTGGGCTTGGACCCGACCCGGAGCCGAGCCGCTGGGCGCCGTAGAAGCCGACCTCCCGATGCTTATTGACTCGAGTCGGGCCGGAGAGGCCGACGCCGAAGCCCGCTCGCGCCCGTTGGGCCCGGAGGAAAGGGTCGATCCCAATACGGCCAATGAAGTCGATCTCGACCGTCTTCCAGGCATTGGGCCGTCCACCGCTGCGGCGATCGTGGCGGAACGGGCGCGTTCGGGTCCCTTCGACGGCCCGGACGATTTGACCCGGGTGTCTGGGATTGGTGTCTCCACGATCGCAAAGATCCGCCGGCACCTGGCCGCTTCCGAAGGTCCCCGATCACGGGCGCCGCCTAGGGCGCGCGCGGGCATAGGCAACGCGTCCGGCCAGATCGACGTGAATCAGGCTGATCAGCGTCAGTTGGCCATATTGCCTGGTGTCGGACCCGCCCTCGCCGCCCGAATTATCGAAGCGAGACAGCAACAACCGTTTACGTCGCTCGATGACCTGGTGAGGGTCCGGGGGATCGGACCAGCCACTGTGGAAGGACTTCGCGCGCTGGCCAGGGTCCGCTAAAGCAGCTACGCCTCCGCCAATTAAAAAGCGAGCGGAACCGGCGCGAGGCGCCTTCCTTCTAGAGAGGTGGTCTTGACCCGTATTGTGTACGTTGGTGCGCACTCGTTCTTACCCCCGTAGCCCCAACCAGTTAAGGAACGGATTGCTGATGGCAGCAAAGGCCACTCAAGAAATTCGACTCGGCGACCTCCTTTGTGCGCGAGGGTTTGATTGCGGAAGAGCAACTGAAGGAAGGCCTCGCGGTTGCCAAGACTGAGGGATTCAGGATCGGGTACGCCCTCGTCAAGCAGGGCTTTGTTCAGGAAGAAGAACTGACGCGCATGCTCTCGAAGCAGTATCGGGTGCCTGCGGTCGATCTCGACAAGGTCACCGTAGACGAGAAGATCCTGAAGTTGATCCAGGGCCCGGTCGCCCTGAAGCACTTGGTTCTCCCCCTTCGCCGTGTTGGCCGTATGCTCACGGTGGCGATGACGAACCCCACCGACTTTTCGGCGATCGATGATCTGAAGTTCATCACAAAGCTCGAGATCGAACCGGTGATTGTCGGCGAGTACACGCTCCGTAAGCACCTTGAGGAGTACTACGGAAGTACCGAAGACGAGGCCATGGCCAACCTCATGGACCAGTGGGGGAACGCTGAGGTCGAGATCGTTGAGGAGGATGAAGACGACGAGGCCTACTCCGCTTTGGCCGCTGAGATTGACTCTGCACCGGTGGTGAAATTCATTAACGGCCTCCTCACGGACGCCGTGATCAAGGGTGTGTCCGACATCCATATTGAGCCCTTCGAGCATGAGATCCGTACACGGTACCGGATCGACGGGGCGCTTGAAGAGGTAATGAGACCGCCGCTCAAAATGAAGGCGGCGCTCACTTCTCGTGTGAAGATTCTCTCGGACCTCAACATCGCTGAGCGGCGTGTGCCTCAAGACGGGGGCATCAAGCTCAAGATGAAGAACAAGGTTGTCGACTTCCGAGTCTCGATTCTACCCGTCATTTTTGGCGAAAAGATCGTCCTACGTATTCTCGACAAGGGAAATCTTACCTTCGACCTGAAGACGTTCGGCTTCGAGCCGAAGGCCGAAGAGGATTTCATGTGGGCCATTCAGCGACCGTACGGTATGGTCCTGGTGACTGGCCCGACGGGTTCCGGCAAGACGACCACGCTCTACTCGGCCCTGTCCCAGATCAACACGATCGACACGAACATCATGAGCGCCGAGGACCCCGTCGAGTTCAACCTCTACGGAATCAACCAGGTCCTGGTTCGAGCCGCGATCGGCATGACCTTCGCCGCAGCCCTGAAGGCGTTCCTTCGGCAGGAACACAACATCATCATGCTCGGTGAGATTCGTGACCTTGAGACTGGCGGTATCGCGATCAAAGCCGCACTCACCGGTCACTTGGTGCTGTCGACGCTCCACACCAACGACACACCGTCGACGATCACGCGTCTGATCGACATGGGTCTCGAGCCCTTCAACGTGGCCTCAGCGCTCAACCTCCTGACGGCCCAGAGGCTCGCGCGTAGGATCTGTAAGAACTGCAAGGTCGAGGTGACCTACGACGAGGAGTATTTCGTCTCGGCGACGATCCCTCTGGACTGGGCGGCTGAGCAGAAATTCATGAGGGGTGAGGGGTGCAGCGATTGTGGGGGGAGCGGCTACAAGGGCCGGTGCGGCTTCTACGAAGTCATGATGATGTTCACGCCGTTGCGAAAAGCGATTATGCAAGAAATCGGGACGGACGAGCTCCGGGCTTTGGCGCAGTCCGAAGGCATGCTGACGTTGCGTGAGGATGGCATGAAGAAGGTTGAGAAGGGTGTGACGACTATGGAAGAACTCATCAAAGAGACGACGGCAGCCGAGTAGGTCCGGCCTGTCGCAACTTCGAATCGAAAGGACCGTTGAATGAACCAGCCGGCCGCTCCGGCGGGACAACAGGCACCAGCTCAAGAGCTTAGTCTCCGGATCTTGCTTCAGGAGATGATCCAGCGTGGTGCGTCCGACCTTCATCTCACAGTCGGCAATCCAGCGATGATCCGGATCGACGGTGATCTGGCGAAGTCCAAGACCGCGCAGATCTTGACTCCGAAAGACACCCTGTCGCTTTCCTATTCGATTCTTACGGAGAACCAAAAAAAGCGGTTCGAAGTCGAAAGCGAGTTGGACTTTTCGTTTGGCGTACAGAACCTGTCTCGGTTCCGGGGCAACGTCTATAAGCAGCGCGGCTGCGTCGCCATGGCGATCCGCCAGATTCCGTACGAGATCATTTCGCTCGAAAAACTGGGGATGCCGCAGATCCTGTCGAAGTTGTGTGACCGCCCCCGTGGCTTGGTGCTTGTCACCGGGCCGACTGGGTCGGGGAAGTCCACGACGCTGGCTGCCATGGTGGACAAGGTGAATCGTGAGCGGAAGGGGCACATCATGACGATTGAAGACCCCATCGAGTTCATTCATCGGCACCAAGGCTGCATGATCAACCAGCGGGAAGTCGGGGCCGACACCAAGAGCTTCACGGCTGCGCTCAAGTACGCCTTGCGGCAGGACCCGGACGTCGTATTGATTGGTGAGATGCGCGATCTGGAAACCATCTCGGCGGCACTCACCATCGCCGAGACCGGTCACCTTGTGTTCGCCACGCTACACACCAACTCTGCTGCCGAGTCCATCAACCGCATTGTGGACGCGTTCCCGTCTCACCAGCAGGCTCAGATTCGAGCTCAGCTGGCTTTCGTGTTGGAGGGGGTTGTTACCCAGACGCTTCTCCCGAAAGTGAAGGGGAAGGGCCGGGTCGCAGCCTGCGAGATCATGATTTGTACGCCGGCGATTCGGGCCGTGATCAGGGACGAGAAGATTCACCAGATCTATTCGCTGATGCAGGCCGGTAAGAAGCATGGTATGCAGACCATGAACGACGCCTTACAGTTGCTCTATATGCAGGGCGAGGTAACTCTGGAAGAAGCATTAAAGCGCTCAGGTGACCCGAACGAGCTCATGAGAGCCGTGGGCGCACCTGCGTCGGGCGCGTAAAGGTCCAAGGAGATATAGCCGGACATGCCTACATTTTCGTACAGTGCGAGACCTGCCTCGGGCGGGGACATCCGGTCGGGCGAGATCGAACTTGGCAGCAAGGACGACGTCCTAGCATATCTCCATAAACAGAAGATGATTCCCGTCTCTGTTCGGGAGAAATCAAAGGAGCTCAATCTCAGCTTCGGAACGGGCATCACCACCCGTGACATCGTCATCTTTACCCGACAGTTCGCGACGATGATCAATTCGGGGCTGCCGCTGGTACAGAGCTTGGACATTCTCGCGGAGCAGACCGAGAACCCTGCGTTGCGAAAGACGATTGGCGAGACGCTTTACGACGTCGAGTCTGGTCACACGCTTGCGGACGCCATGGGTAAGCATCCTAAGGTGTTTACCGAGCTGTTCGTGAACATGATCGCCGCCGGTGAGGCGGGTGGTATTTTGGACACCATCCTTCTGCGCCTTGCGACCTTTCTAGAAAAGAACGACGCACTGGTTCGGAAGATCAAAGGCGCCATGATTTATCCAGGCGTCATTTTCTCTGTGGCCGGTGGCGCGATCGTGATCCTTCTCATTTTCGTGATCCCGACCTTCCAAACAATGTTCGAGTCGGCGGGGATCCCATTACCGCTCCCTACCCGCGTCGTCATCGAAATGTCGAAGTTCCTTCAGGCCTATTGGTGGGCTTGCATGGCCGGCATTATCGGTGGTGTGGTCGGCATCAGGCAGTTCTACCAGACCGACTACGGTCAGCTGTTTATCGACAGGCTCCTACTCGCCTCGCCTGTGCTCGGAGACCTGCAGCGTAAGTCGGCGGTCTCGCGTTTCACGCGGACGCTCGGGACGCTCGTCTCGTCTGGTGTGTCGATTCTTGAGGGCCTGGAGATCACCGCCAAGACCGCAGGCAATCGCGTCATCCACGACGCCGTTATGAACTCCCGCGCCTCGATCGCGGGTGGTGAGACCATCGCTGGTCCGCTGAAGGAGTCGGGCGTGTTCCCGCCCATGGTGGTTCAGATGATCAACGTGGGCGAGCAGACGGGTGGCCTCGACGAGATGCTCACACGGATCGCCGACTTCTACGACGACGAGGTAGACACCGCCGTCGAAGCGCTGCTGGCGGCCATGGAGCCGATCATGATCGTGGTGCTGGGTGTCGTGGTCGGTGGAATGATCGTTGCCATGTATCTGCCCATCTTCGACATGATCAACGCTGTGAAATAATCGTTTGGGGCGGCTTCGCCGGAGCCCGAAATCGGGAACGCCCCACGCGGCCGCTCGGCCTCGTGGGGCGTTTCTTCGTTCGGGGCCTCGCTTAACGATGGCACGCGTCCAATTGCTTCCAGTCTTCTTACATTTTCCGCGCGCGTCCCGTCGGTACCACGTGGAGCGTTCCCGATTTCGGGCTCCGGCGACGTGCGGGTCGGACACGTTGGCGGGCGGATTTCGACGCCTTCCCAGCACAGCCCTCGCGGCAGGGATAAGCCCGCCCGGCCCCCGCCCCGCCCCCGTGCCCCCCGTGTCCCCGTGTCCCCGTGCCAGCCAGCGGCGGGGTGACGGGCGGTGGCTCGTGTGGGCGGGCAATCGACGCGGCGTAGCCCGCGAAGAAAGAGGACGGAACGGACGCAAGACGCCGCGTCGTTTAGCGAGCCCCCGAACTCAGGAACTCACGAATGAGGGCGAGCGGCCCGAACACACGAGCCACCGCCCGTCACCCCGCCGACAGCACCCCCGCGGGGTTAGGCTCCGAAGCCAACCCCCGCTGCGACCGCCACAAGCGCCAGCATCACCCAGATCGCGGGATGAGCCCACACCGGCCGGATCTCTTTCCTCACGTCCTTCAGACGATGGGTGTTGATGGCGATCGCCATGCGGCCCTCGCCATCCTTGTACCCATCCACGAGTCAGGACGAGAGGAGTTCATTTACGGCCTTTTGGTACTTCTCGGGTGAACCCGAAAAGCCCGGGAGGGTCGCGGGGCGTGTGAACGCCCCCGTCTCTGCTGCATGCTTCCGGGACAGCTCCTGGAGGATCGCCTTCTTGGGAGACATCGAGAAACTCTCTCGAGAAGCGTACGGTCTAACGGATTGAACGATTAGACATCACTACGCAAGAAATGGATGCAATGTTGCAACATGAGTCGCTGGCCGCGGCTGGTTGGGGTGGACGATGCCCGTCCAGCGCGCGATCATGGTGCGCCCTCAACACCGGAAGCCTTCTTGCCCCAAGACATCAAGACACTCGGGATCCTGTTCGCGGTCGGGCTGATCGCGGGAACGATCAACGTCATCGCTGGAGGCGGCTCAATGTTGTCGCTTCCGGTTCTGATCTTCCTCGGGCTGCCACCGACCGTCGCGAACGGTACGAACCGAGTCGCGATTCTTCTCCAGAACACGGGCGCGACTTGGAGCTTCCACAAGCGAGGACTTATCTCGTGGGCATGGTTGAAACTGGCCGCCCCGCCGGCCCTCCTCGGTGTCGTGCTCGGTACGTGGGGCGCGCTTCGAGTGGGAGACCTCGCGTTTCAGCGGATTCTCGCGGTCATGTTGGTCCTAGCGGCGGCTTGGACGGTCTGGCATCCGATGCCTCCGCCGGCAGAAGGTGACGCGAGGCCCCCTTCTGGAATGAGACGTTGGCTTCTGATTGGGATCTTCTTCTCAGTGGGCGTCTACGGCGGATTCGTCCAGGCTGGGCTCGGGTTCATAATGCTCGCGGTGACCTCCGCATTTGGCCTCGACCTGATTCGCGGAAACGCGGTGAAGGTGACCCTTGTGCTCATCTTCACGCCGGTGGCCCTCGCGATGTTCGCCTATGGCGGGATGGTAGACTGGAGGCTGGGATTCGCACTGGCGGCCGGGAACTTCTTGGGAGCCCTAGCGGGCGTGCGCTTGCAGGTCCTAAAGGGCCAGACGTGGGTGCGTCACGTCGTGACCGCGACGATCGTGGTCTTTGCGTTGCGCCTGTTGTTCACCGGCTGAGTCCATCCGCCTACCTGCCGGCCGACCCAAAGAATCGCAGAATTTCGGTCAGGCCGTCGAGGTTCGCGGTGTGAGGCCCTAGAGCCGGTACACTGCGGGCCCGCCCTGGCCAGCCGTGCCCGCCGCCACGAATTCGATGGAGTTCAACGCGCGTGCTCGCGCGACATCCGCTGACGGTGGTGCTCTGAACGCTGGTCCCGTCACCCATCGAGTCTGGTGTTTCGATCACTGCCGGATTTTCGCGGCACTGGAGTAGGTCCCTCCATCGCTCCAGGGCCTCCGGCATCGACAAGGCGCTGATATCTCTGCGGGGCCCTTCCCAGGAGAGGATCGCATCTCGATCTCCATGAACCATGAGCACCGAGACGTCTCGGTTCCGGGGACACCCCACGGCCGTCCTGCGCAACCAGAGTCCGCTGATCGCTGCGATCCCCGCAGGCGGACGAGGGCTCTCGCACGCGTAATAGTGGACGAATTGAGCACCGAGCCAGTGCCCAGCGAGGTAGATTCTGGATTCGGCTACAGGTAGTGAGTCGGACAGCTGATCGATGAGCGTGTTGATGAAGAGGATATCGTCTACGCCTTGCATACCAGGGGAGGAGCAGGGGCCACAACCGACCTCCCAACTCTTGTCGAGACCCTCGGGGTACACCGCGATGAGGCCTGCCGCGGCGGTTGCTGAATCCGGGTTGATCCAACTGTGGAGACCCGCGCCGGTTCCGCCTGCCCCGTGCAAGAAGATCAGCAGCGGGTAGACAGTATCTGGGCGCAGGGACTCCGGGGTCCTCAAGAGATGGTCGCGCCGGTATCCGCCGGAGTGTACCCAGGAACCCACGACGCCCTCCCCCTGAACGCCTGTTTGTGGCGTGAAGGGCCCGGGGGGCGGTAAGGCGGCGCAGCCCGCAGCGACACCAGGCAGATGTGGTATCGGATCTTCATCACGGAATTCTACGTGTTTGAGGCTATTTCATTTCGGCAGGCAGGTCCCAAAAAAGAAGGGGGCGCCGCACGCGGCACCCCCTTCTTCACTGCTCAGGCGGAGATGTACTAATACCGGTAGTAGTCCGGCTTATAGGGTCCGAATTTTGGCACGCTGATGTAGGCCGCCTGCTCGTCGCTGAGCTCGGTGAGTTTGATCCCGAGCTTGTCCAGGTGTAGGCGGGCGACCTTCTCATCCAGATGCTTCGGAAGCACGTACACCTTGTTTACGTATTCGCCGGTGTTCTTGGCCAACTCAATCTGGGCGATGACCTGATTGGTGAAGCTCGCAGACATGACGAAGCTGGGGTGACCGGTGGCGCAGCCGAGGTTCATGAGACGGCCCTCGGCCAGAATCAGAACCGAGTGCCCGTCTGGGAAGGCCCACTCGTCGTACTGCGGCTTGATTTCTGTTTTCACCACGCCGGGGACCTTGGCGAGGCCAGCCATGTCGATCTCGTTATCGAAGTGGCCAATATTGGCGATGATCGCCTTGTCTTTCATGCGAGCCATGTGGGCCGCTGTGATGATGTCGCGATTCCCGGTCGCCGTGATGAACACGTCCACGGTCTCCACGACCTCATCCAGACGCACCACGGAATACCCCTCCATGCTCGCCTGCAGTGCGCAAATCGGATCGACTTCCGCGACCGAGACGCGGGCACCCTGGCCCTTCAGAGCCTGCGCGCACCCCTTGCCGACGTCGCCGTATCCGACCACGAGGGCGGTCTTGCCAGACAGCATCACGTCGGTGGCTCGGTTTAGCCCGTCGATCACGGAATGTCTGCATCCGTAGAGATTATCGAATTTCGACTTCGTGACCGAGTCGTTCACGTTGATGGCCGGGAAGAGGAGGCTGCCTTCCTGCTCCATCTCATAGAGCCGGTGGACACCGGTTGTCGTCTCCTCGGATACGCCGCGCATAGACGAGACGATGCGGGCCCATTTGCCGGGGTCATCTGAGAGCGTCCGCCGCAGCAGATCGAGGATGACACCCCATTCCTCGGGGTCCTTGTCCTCATCGAATTCAGGAACGTTGTCGGCCGTGGCATACTCGACGCCTTTGTGCATCAACAAGGTGGCATCGCCGCCGTCATCGACTAGGAGGTCGGGGCCAGATCCGTCAGGCCACGTCAGCATCTGGTCGGTACACCACCAATACTCTTCGAGCGTCTCGCCTTTCCAGGCGAACACTGCAGAACCGTTCGGGGCTTCGGGCGTTCCGGTCCGGCCGACAGCGATGGCGGCAGCGGCGTGGTCCTGCGTAGAGAAAATGTTGCAGGACACCCAGCGCACGTCGGCGCCAAGGTCCACCAGAGTCTCGATCAACACCGCGGTCTGGACGGTCATATGTAGTGACCCTGCGACCTTGAGGCCGGCCAGCGGCTGAAGCGGGCCGTACTCCACACGCGCCGCCATGAGGCCGGGCATTTCGTGCTCGGCGAGCCGGATCTCTTTTCGCCCCCACTCAGCCAAGGAAAGGTCTTTCACCTTGAAGGCCGGGCGGGTCGTTGTGGATTGCTCCTCGGGGAGCACTGCAGTGTCGGTCATACGTCCTCTATTGTTTGGTAGGGTCTGTCAAATAAAAAGAGTTGGTGGTCGACTTCACTTGCGTGTGGCTGACGCGAGAAACAATGGCGGGCCCGAGGCGTCTAAATCCGGCCGGAGGGACGCTAGGCGGATCGCGCCAAAGCCAGCGTCTGTGAGCCAGCGTTCGACCATGTCGGTCGCGAAACCTGGCCACACATGCCCCATGTCTTCGAGGTAGCCGACGCCGTGCTGATGCGCCCGCATGTCGACAACCACGATCGAGCCCCCGGGCCGCAACGTGCGACGGACTTCGGCCAACACAGTCGCCGGCTGGACCACGTAGTGGAGGACCAACGCGAGCACGGCGACATCGAGTTCCTCGTCCTCAACCGGGAGGTGCTCAAGTTCGCCCGCTCGCAGATCCACGTTGGGACGTCCCTCAAGTCGAATTCGGGCGGCCGCCAACATCTCGTCCGAGCGGTCCACACAGACAACTCGCCGGACGAAGGGGGATACCGTGTCGGCCAGGGCTCCTGTGCCGGTCCCCAAATCCCCCACGGTCCAGGATGGGTCCAACAGGCCCAGCAGTGGAGCAAAGGCCGCAGACGATCCGAATAACTCCGCACGGAGGTCATCCCATCGCCCGGCGGCTTCAGCGAAGAACGCCGCCGAGCGGCGGCGCCGTTGCTGAAGCACTCCTTTCGCTCGTTCCGTGTCACTCCCAAAAGGGTCGGTCGCCGCCACCTCTTCGCGGACGATACGCCACAGTTCGAGCGATGCCGGTTCAAGCTTGTCCGCCAGGCGGTAATGACGACTACGTCCATCTGCCCTGGCTTCGATCCACCCGTCTGAGGTGAGCGTCTTCAGGTGACGGCTCACGCTTGGCTGGGGTATTTGCATGACCGAGCACAACTCGGACACGGTCATCTCGCTGCGTTCAAGGAGCGCGAGGATGCGTGTGCGAGTTTCGTCGCCGAGCGCGCTGAGGCGTTCGAGAAGTGGGGAAGAGGTAGTCGTATTCATATATGCGCATGAAAACATATATGGATCCGGGTTCGATTCAAGAGGTCGCGCGGGCCTCGGTCCTTCTTCAACCGCGTTCTAGTGGTCTTGGCTGATGCCTCTCGCCTGATCGAACAGATAGTCGAGCGCCAAGCTCGATAAGGCCCGCACGCCGACGGGCAACGCTCCCTCGTCCACGTGAAACAGAGGGGAGTGGTTCGCTGGGGCGGTCGCGGGGTCTTCGCCCTCGGGTAGTCCACCCAAGAAGAAAAAGAGTCCCGGCACCACTTCCTGATATGCTGAGAAGTCTTCAGCCCCCGTGATGGGGACGCCCTCCCTCACTAGATCCTCTCCGGCGGCCCTCCGCAGGGTGGGAAGCGCCCAGCGGGTGAGGTCGGGATCGTTGTAAGTAACGGCGGCACCCAGCCCAATGCGTACGACCGCCTCTGCGCCCGCGCTTGCGGCGATGCCCTCTGCCGTGCGCCGAATCCGCTCGTGGATGTCCGTCCGCATATCTGGATCGAGCGAACGCACGGTGCCCACCATCACGACCGAGTCGGGAATGATGTTACCGCGCAGGCCGCCATGGATGCTTCCGACGGTGACAATTGCCGGCGCTTTCGTGACGTCAGTCTGTCTACTCGTAATCGTCTGGAGTCCCATGACTATCTGCGAGGCCACCACAATGGGGTCGACTCCGCCCCAGGGCAGCGCACCGTGCGTCTGCCGTCCGACAACCTTGATGTAAAGCCCGTCCGCACCAGCCATCGCGCCCCCGGCCCGGTAGGTCAGCTGGCCAACAGGAGATGGCCACACATGCAGGCCGAAGATTGCCGACGGCATCGGATCAAAGACGCCCTCACGGAGCATCATGCTGGCGCCACCGTCTTCGCCTTCGGGCGGCCCTTCTTCTGCTGGCTGAAAGACGAACAGGACGTTGCCTGGAATCTGTTCGCGCACCCCGGCGAGTACCTCGGCCACCCCCATGAGGATCGCGACGTGGTTGTCGTGTCCGCAGGCATGCATGACCCCAACTTCGATGCCGTTGTAGAGGGTGCGCACCTTCGACGCGAAAGGCAGATCTACCATTTCCGCCACCGGGAGCGCGTCCATGTCGGCGCGAAGAGCCACGGTCGGGCCAGGACGTCCGCCGCGCAGCACACCCACGACCCCGGTGTGGGCAACTTCCGTACGAACCTCAATGCCCAGGCTCCTTAGGTGCTCCGCGACCAACGCCGCAGTTCGGAACTCACGATTCCCGAGTTCTGGGTTTTCGTGGATGTCCCGACGCCAGGCTACCACACGCGCCTCGCCGCTCCGTACCAAGCGTTCGACTTGTTCTGCGAGGGGATTGCCGGGGTCCTGCGCAGCACAGGGCGTGTGAACGAGAAGGGCCAACGTGAAGAGGGTGCGGAGGATGGGCGCGCGCATGGTCAATCTCCGAAATCGCAGGGTTTCCAATCCGCACAATGGCGTTCTCGGCTGCGCACCGCCATCGATTGTGCTTGGCGGGGCGCCAACGTGTTGTTACTCTATCGCCTTACGACCCCCGTGCAACCTAGACCGAAGGAAGGGAGTGGCCCACGCCCACGCGCCCCACGAAGATATCGTCTATCCGGCGACCATCCCATTTCTTCTCGTCCACCTCGTATGTTTTGCGGCGATCTGGACAGGAGTTAGTGCGATGGCCGTTGGTGTCGCCATCGCGCTCTACGTTCTGCGCATGTGGGCGATCACGGCCGGGTACCATAGGTACTTCAGCCATCGATCGTATAAGACGAGCCGAGTGTTTCAGTTCATGCTTGCCTTCTTGGGCCAGACCTCAGCCCAGCGTGGTGTGATTTGGTGGGCGGCGATCCATCGCCACCATCACCTTCATTCCGACACCCCTGAAGACATTCATTCGCCGCGTCACCACGGGTTTTGGTATTCCCATTGCGGGTGGATTTTTAACAAGAAAAAGAGCAGGCCGGACTACGGAACGGTTCGTGACCTCACTCGGTTCCCTGAGCTCGTTTTCCTGGACAAATTCACTTACATGCCCGCCATTATCCTCGGAGTGGGGATCTGGTTATGGGGTGGGTGGCCAATGCTGATCGTGGGGTTCTTTTGGAGCACGGTTCTCCTGTATCACGGGACCTTCTTCATCAACTCGCTCGCCCACGAGGTGGGGTCGCAGCGATATCTGACCGGCGATGACTCCCGCAACAATTTCTTGTTGGCCGTGATCACGCTGGGGGAGGGGTGGCACAACAACCACCACCACTACCAGAGTTCAGCCCGTCAGGGGTTCAGGTGGTGGGAGATCGATATCTCCTACTATGTGCTCAAAGTGATGTCATGGTTTAGCGTGGTCTGGGATCTGCGCGCTCCGCCGGAAGCGATTGTCCGCGGCGAAAAGCCGGTAGGGCGGAAGGTCGTCGAGAAAGTCGCCATTGAGCTTGCAGGCGCGTTCAACGTGGAGACGATCGCTGCGCGCGTGAAAGAGACCTGGTCGGAGTCGCACACCCTGGACGACCTAGCCCATCGGGCGAGAGCGGCGCGGGCGCAACTCGAAGAGAAGCTGGCCGAGATGGCTTTCCCGCATCTGCCGACCGTTCCAGAACTCCGCGAGAAGGCCGAAGAGATGTTCCAGGAATCTCCGTCTCTGGATGAGATCGTGAATCGCGCCCATGAGCTACTCGCGGAGGCCGTGGCCGCCCACGTGTGCGCGACGGCAGTGGCCCGCCCATAGGCGGAGCCAGCTAAGAGGATCGGTGGTGCAACGTCGCTTGCCTCGGCCTTCGGGGCGGGGCATTCTTCGTTTCTTCCGTGACTTGGCCGCCGTGATGGCCCATAGCTCTTCTTCCGAATAGGGACCCGCGTATGGACTGGCTCCAGCCGGTAATCGACGTCCTCAATCGCTTTCTACAGCCCGTAGTCGACTTCATGACCGAGTGGGTCATCGATATCGGGCCGGACATCGGTGGTGAGAACGTCCCCGTCATGGTGATCCTTCTCCTCGGTACCGGGATGTACCTGACGGTGCGCACCGGCTTCTTGCAGTTGTCCCGACTCGGTCACGGCTTCGGGGTCACGACTGGCAAGTACGACGATCCAGACGACCCTGGTGACGTATCGCATTTCCAGGCCCTTACGACGGCGCTATCTGCCACGGTTGGAATCGGGAATATTGCGGGGGTCGCAATGGCGATTCACTGGGGCGGGCCGGGCGCGCTGTTTTGGATGTGGGTTACCGCATTCCTCGGTATGGCGACCAAGTACTCCGAGGTCGTTTTGGCGCAGAAGTACCGGATCACGGACGAAGTTGGGACTGTGGCGGGTGGGCCGATGTACTACATCGAGCGGGGGCTGGGGCCGAAGTGGCGCCCGATGGCAATCTTCTTTGCGGTCATGCTCGGCTTCACCGCCTTCCTCACGGGTAACGCTGTGCAGGCCAACACGGTGGCGGACCAAATGCAATCGGCGTTCGACTTCCCGATTCTGGCCACCGGTCTCGTGACGGCTGTGATCGTGGGTGCGGTGATCCTCGGCGGCATCGGTCGGATCGGAAAGGTGACCGCCGTTTTGGCTCCGTTTATGGCGGCTGTATACGTGGCCGGCGCGCTCCTCATCATCGTCCTGAACTTGGGCGCCTTGCCCGGGGCGTTCGTGACGATCTTTTCCGAGGCGTTTAACCCCTCTGCGGGCGTTGCGGGCGTCGGCGCGGGTGTATTTGTGATTACCCTCATGTGGGGGGTCCGTCGAGGTCTATTCTCGAATGAGGCTGGACAGGGGTCGGCTCCGATTGCGCACGCGGCAGCCAAGACCGATGAACCCGTTTCAGAGGGAGTGGTCGCACTCCTTGAGCCGTTTATCGATACGCTCGTCATCTGCTCGTTAACCGGCCTGGTCATCATCATGACCGGGGCGTATGAGCAACGCTTCCCAACCGAAATTACACTGGGTGCGGGCGATATCGCGTACACGACGATGACAGATAACGACCGCTCATCAGGAGTGGACGCGCCCCCTCAGATTAGCATCGTCAACGGTGCACATGCTCAGGCTGGCATCGGGGACCCTCTCGTTTCGTGGCATGAGGCGAGCGTGGCGTTGCTCTTTACCGACGAGGCTCAGACCCGTCTTTTTTCAGGGACCGTCTTCGCCGAGAGAGGCGAGGCGGTCGCGTCGGATGGCACCACCTATACCTCCCTCTATGGGGACGCCGTGGAGAACGCTGCCCCGCTCACGGCAGCGGCTTTCCGGCAGGGGCTCCAGCCGATCGGTGACTGGGGCCATTACATCGTGGTCTTCGGCGTGCTGTTGTTCGGAGTCTCTACAGCGATCTCGTGGAGCTACTACGGAGATCGGTGCGCGCATTACCTGCTAGGGCAGAAGGCGGTGTTGCCGTACAAGGCACTCTACGTGGGTGCACACTTTGTCGGAGCGATTTTGCCGCTTTCCGTGGTGTGGGCCTTGGGAGATGTAGCCCTCGCCATCGTGATCTGGCCGAACCTGATCGCGCTTCTTTTCCTCGCGCCGGTGGTCGTGTCTGAGACCAAGAGTTACTTCGAGCGGAAGCCCTACGAGGCAATGCTCGCGAAGAACAAGGCCAGAGAAGCTTAGCTCCCGGAGCCTCGCTCCTAGGGGCGGAGCGCCCGAACAAACGCAGCGGCCCGGCCCGGATCGATTCCGGCGCCGGGCCGTTCGTCGTTCATGATTGAGGTGCCCACGATCGCGCCGTCGGCTGCGGCGAGTAACTCTGGCCCTTGAGCCAGCGTCAGGCCGCTACCCACGAGGAGGGTCGCTTCCGGCACCGCTTTGCGAACAGTGAGCACATCCCCAAGTTTTGTGCTTTGCCCCGTCCCCTGGCCCGACACGACGAGCGCGTCCGCAAGGCCTCGGTGCCACGTGTCACGAGCCGACGATTCCAGCTTGGACCCGACCGGCGGCGTGGCGTGCTTTACATGGACATCCGCAAGGATCGCGATGTCGGCGCCGAGCGCTTGGCGCAGTCGAAGGGTTTCGTTGGCTCGGCCCTCGATCAGGCCTTGGTCCGTCCACATCGAACCGGTATGGACGTTCGCCCGCACGAAGCGGGCTCCTGTCGCGGTCGCGATCCCTAGCGCGGCGACCACGTCGTTTCTGAGCACGTTCACCCCCAACGGGCAGTCAACGGCGGAAGCCACATGTGTGACAGCAACCGTGATCGCGGAGACAGTCACAGATGGGACCGCGCCGCCGAAAAAGGGCGCGTCGAGAAAGTTCTCGACCAAGACGCCGTCGAATCCGGCCTCGGCTAGGGCTCGGGCGTCCGCCGCCGCGCGGTCGAGCACCTCGGCCATGGAGCCGCCCCATCGAGGAGATCCAGGAAGGGGAAGTAGATGGACCATCCCGATGAGCGGTGACCCATTGGGCCAAATCTGTTTCAATCCCTGTGGCCTACCGGTCGCACTCATTTCTTTGGACCCCCCGGTGTTTTCTTTGCCTCGACCAAGAGGCCTGGCATCACTGCACCACGTCCGAATCGGTTTCGCAGCTCGTCTACCGTACGCGACACAGCGCGCTCCCGATCTGTTTCACCTGCGCCGGAGTTGGCGAACAGACCCAACTGAGGGGCGTCTTCCGATCCGACCAGTCCGGTCAGCCCCACACCGAGCAATCGTACAGGCATGCGACGGTCAGCGCGAAGGTCAAAGAGGAGTGCCTTCGCGATTTCGTGGATGGCCGCGTCAGACTCGATCGCCTCCGGTACCGTCTGGCTGTGCTGGCGGGTCTTGAAGTCGGAGTCGCGGAGCTTCACCGTCACGGTGCGGGCCCGGAAGCACTTTTCTCTGAGCGTCGAAGCGACCGAACCTGTGAGCTTCAACAATCTCCGTCCCAACTCGCGGTCGTCCCCGATGTCCTCGGCGAACGTCCGTTCTGCAGAGATCGACTTACGTCTCTCATGAGGGTCGACCTCGCTCGAGTCCACGCCGCGGATACGCCGGTACAGCCACGCCCCGCGTCGGTCTCCAAGCCAACGTTGCAGCCACTCAATCTGTACTGGCCACGTATCTTCGACTCGCACCAGCCCCTTCTTGCGCAACACCTCGACCAGCGCGGGTCCGATTCCTGGAATGTCCGCGAGATCCAACTGTCGGAGAAAAACGTCCTCCGCGCCGGGTTGAACGATGTGGACGCCGGCCGGCTTCGCGCACCGGGTGGCGAGCTTTGCGATCACACGCCGAGTGCCTCCCCCGAGCGACACCGAAATTTGCGTGCGCTCCAGAACGCTCTGGCGAATCCGCCAGGCACTCGCTTCAAGAGTCTCCCCCGTAAACAGGCGCTCGGTGCCAGACAGGTCCAGGTAGAATTCGTCCACCGACGCGGCCTGGACGATGGGGGAGAGGTCTTCAAGCGCCCGACGCACGTCACGACTCCGTTCGCTGATCACGCCGCGCGGCACACCGACGATCGTCGCTTCAGGGCACAACCTGAGGGCATGGGCTGTCGGCATTGCCGCGCGCACGCCGAATGCTCGGGCTGAGTACGACGCCGACGTGACCACGCCTCGACCCGTCGGCGTGCCACCCACGATCAGGTACTTGGCCTTCCCCGCACCTTCCGGGTCCTCGAGGCAGGCGACCTGAACGAAGAACGCGTCGCAGTCCACGAGCAGGATGCGTCTAGGTGAGGGAGATTCCGGCACGGACGACTCGGGGTTACGACGGATTGCTGCGGGGAACCGGGCGGGGTACAATCTCCGCTCCAACAACGACTATGCCAAGGAGCCACGGTACATGGCCTACCCCTTCGACCTACCTGCACTCGGTTACGCGCACGACGCGCTCGAACCCCACATTGACGCCCGCACCATGGAGATCCACCATGGCAAGCACCATGCGGGGTACACCAGCAAGCTCAACGGGGCGCTGGAATCCCATGCTGACCTGCACGGCAAGTCCGCAGAAGCGTTGCTGTCGGATCTCGACGCACTTCCCGACTCGATCCGTGGCGCTGTGAGAAACAACGGCGGTGGGTACGTGAACCACGCCCTTTTTTGGGATGTGATGACACCCGGCGGTGCCTCGTCTCCCTCGGGAGACCTCGCCGCGGCCATCGACGCGGCGTTCGGTTCTCTGGACGATTTCAAGTCGCAGTTTGAGGCTGCCGCCGCCGGCCAGTTCGGATCAGGATGGGCCTGGCTGTGTGTCGACGGGACCGGTACCGTGAAGTGTTTTGCGACAGCGAACCAGGACAGCCCGATCATGCAGGGCCTGACGCCGATCTTGGGTGTCGATGTTTGGGAACATGCCTACTATCTGAATTACCAGAATCGACGCCCTGATTACCTGGCCGCCTTTTGGAATGTGGTGAACTGGGACAAGGTCGGGGCCCGCTACAGAGCGGCGGTCGCCTAAGGCTAAGCCGTGATGACCGGGGCAGGCGTAAGCGCGATCTGCCCCGGTCTTTGGGGCCCGGAGGTAGGGACCCGACAGGTCGGACCGGGGAGCATGGAATAATCGGATGCTTGTGCATGGCAAAACATATGTTTACATATGGATGGCATTGAGGCCAACGAGCATGCAATCACGTCGAGGACTACGGTCCAGAGAGCGATGACGAGAGTCGAAACAGGGCATCAAACCGGAATACGATTGCTGAAGTGCGTCCTCATCGCGGTGGCGCTCGGGGCCGTGCCGTCGGCGCCCACCGCAGCTCAGAGCCTTCGCGGTTCTAGTGCCTCCCTCGACCTGCAGAATCGTGTCGCTCGGGAGCACGACTTCTCGTTCATCGAGACCGGTGAGCGCGTAACCTATTTCGCGTCCCGCGGCTGGCTGCAACGCGTCACACCGAACCGCAACTTCGAGTTGCACGCGGTCTCGTTTCCATACGCCCGCCCCGAGGTGGCCACATTCGTCGAACGGCTAGCTCGTCAGTACCGGGCGGCATGCGGAGAACAGTTGGTCGTAACGAGCCTCACGCGGCCGACCACACGGCAGCCGCGAAATGCCTCGGAACGGTCGGTCCACCCGACGGGAATGGCTGTCGACCTTCGCTATAGCCGCGACAGGAACTGTAGGAACTGGCTGGAGGGAGTGCTCACGTCGCTCGAATCCGCCGGCGTTCTCGAGGCTACGCGTGAGCGGTATCCGGCCCATTACCATGTTGCCGTGTTTCCGAAGCAGTACAAGAGCTACGTGGGTCAGGTCGCGACCCGGGCGACCCAGCGTGTGACGCAGATCGCATACACGGTGCGCAATGGAGATTCTTTGTGGACCATCGCGAGAAGACTCGGCACGACCGTAGAAGTGATCAAGCAGAAGAATGGCATCAACGGAAGCAAGATCTTCGCCGGACAGGTGCTTGAGGTCCCGTCGAGCCGCTGACCGATCCGTCGTGGTCGTGACGTGAACGCCGACGGGCGCACAATCGATCCGAGTGCCGTGTCGCCGCGCGAGCGATATCAACTCATCACATCGCTTGTTGTCCCGCGCCCCATTGGGTGGATTTCGACTTACGGGGAAGACGGAACGCCGAATCTGGCCCCCTTCAGCTACTTCGCGGCTTTGTCCTCATCCCCCATGCTCGTCGGCGTGTCGATAGGACACCGGCAGGGGATTCCGAAGGACACGCTCAGCAATGTCCGCGCTCGTGGTGCGTTTGCCGTGAATGTGGTTTGTGAGCGACTGCTGGAGCCCATGAATGCGTCTTCGGCTGACGTTCCTGCGGGGGTGGACGAGTTCTTACTAGCGGGGCTCGAGTCGGCGCGGTGCGCCTCGGTTGACGCGCCCCATGTAGTCGACTGCCCGGCCGTCCTTGAGTGTGTCGTCGAGAAGGAAGTCCCACTCGCAGAGGCGCCGAACACACTGGTGATCGGACGAGTCATGAGGGTGTTGCTCGCGGCCGGGGTCACAAGTCTTGCGGGATCGCTCGAGATCGATCCCGCTTCGTTACGTCCGGTTGGGCGTTTGTCCGGTGCTCAGTATGGCCTGCTCGGCGAGATCCGAACGATCCCCCGTCCCGGTTAGTTTGGGGTCCCCCAAACCAGCTCGATTCCGACCGGGTAGGGTAAGTCGCGGACCGTCAGGGGTATCCAGATACAGGAATGCGGACCGCCCGGAACCTTCCAGAAGGGTGGTATTGGCCTCCGGACTAAGGTCTCGGGCGAAGATCGTCGCCGCCCCGGCCTCTGGTGGACGTTGCCAAAGCAAGGCCTCCAGTTCGATAGACCCAAGTCGGTCGGCCCTGCCCTCGACGAGACACGCCTCGGAAGGACGACGTGCCGGGTCGACCCGGATGATGTTGTCAGGAGAGAGGCTTCGCGACTCCAACTTGCTGGGGGTCCCCGGCTGCGGGTCGAAGTCCAGCGAGGAAAGGGGCTCGGACAGAGACGAGGCGGCACGCCTCTGGTACGTACGCGCGTATGTATCGACCAGACAGATGTCGTTGCGGCGCAACGCCGTCTCGATGGAG
>ERZ890510.20-NODE-20-length-127771-cov-8.677856_pt1 | contig 127771 bp, 107 predicted proteins | sample MGYA00521265_ERZ890510 | MGnify/ENA primary metagenome ERZ890510 (study PRJEB32303, sample SAMEA104408624) | aquatic metagenome | biome: Brackish water; feature: Chemocline; material: water | place: Baltic Sea | collected 2014-10-26T21:54:00 | depth 110 m ... | reverse complement strand
AGGCCCCTATTTGTTTACCAAAACTCAGCCTAATAGTATGGTGTTGCGGGCTCGCACCACTGGCTGAGCTGGTCTGAAACGATTACTTTCTGGAAAGGGAGCGTTCGCTCGCCGTAAATCCCCCAGCCGTTATCCGTATTTCGGAACAGGACGCCGGATGTATTGTTAAACGTATCGTTTTACGTATTACTAAACGTTCTGAATTATGTCAGCTGTACCATCGATTATTCCGGTTTCTGAACTTCGCCAAGACACGGCCGGAGTGATAAAGAGAATGAAAACAACACAGGAGCCTGTTTTTATTACGCAACGTGGCCGAGCAACTGCCGTTTTAGTTACGGCAGCTGCGTATGAAAAAACTCAATATGAACTTGAGCTTTTGAAAGTGCTGGCCAAGGGTGAAGCTGAGATCAAGGCCGGAAAAGGTATTCCGCTTGATGTTGTTTTGAAGGAAATGGATGCGATATTGAGCGAGACCAAATGAACGTCCTTTTTGCGCCTCAGGCAAAAGCACAACTACTCCAGGCACTCAATTATATTCGAGACGACCGCCCATCTGCGGCTGAATCGTTTCGTGCAAAAGTTGGCAAGAGCCTAAGTCGTCTAGAGACTTTTCCTCACTCTGGTCGGATCGTTCCAGAAAATCCAGATCCAGAGGTCCGGGAAATCATCATCTCGCCTTATCGGTTTTTCTATCGAGTTGAAGGCGAGAACGTATGGATATTTGCAGTTTGGCACGAATCACAAATACCGAGCGATCTTTAAGATCGAATTACGGATAACAAGGGCATGGCCACCAATGTCAACAGACCATAGTTTTCCAGGCCGGCTACAGAGCCTGCCGAATCCTTGATGATTCAGCTCTTCATGTCTGCTTCCACTGCGAGAGTGTTCTGATACTTGGTTCCAGCCAGCAGCTGTACCCTCCTACACGCTTTGAGGGTCTACGCTGCCCTTTTGAGGCAGTGGCGCTCATGCCTCCACTCATAACTCTAGGTTTATTGATGGGTTCGGGTTACACGACTTTGGCGTTGGGTTCGTTTTTTCTGTTGATTACTAATATCATCTGTGTAAATCTGGCCGGTGTAACCACATTCTGGATTCAGGGTGTTCGCCCTCAGTCTTGGTGGGAGGCAAGTGGAGCCCGAAAAACCACCCCTTTGGCTATCCTTGTTTGGACGCTATTGCTGATCATTTTGGTAGCAGTCATTCTATTTACCCAACAGAATGAACTAAAAGATCTGGTAAATTGAGGCAGGAGTGGCCACATTAGCGAATCAAGTCGAGCTCCAAATGGGATGGGAGTCCCGTAGTTCGGTAAATGCGGTGTTCTTGGGCTTGGTAGTCCTCGGCCTTAGCCAAGAAAATATTGGGGACGAACGTCTGCGGGTTTCGGTCGTGAACAGGAAACCAGGTGCTTTGAACATGGGCCATGATTCGATGCCCTTTTTTGAACGTGTATGCCTGTTTGTGTAGATCAACCGTAAATGCTGTTGGGGTATTGGCAGGGATGGGATTAGGCTCTTCCCAGCTTTTCCAGTATCGCCCACGCATGATTTCGCCGGTCACCATGAGTTGGTATCCTCCAAGCCACGGCCGCGGCATCATATCGTCAGGAAATACGTCAATCAGTTTCACAACCCAGTCTGCATCCGTTCCGGTTGTAGAAGCGAAAAGTTTGGCGACTACGTTACCTGCCAAGGTCACATCTTCCAGAAGCGGTTCTGTTTGATAAACGAGAACGTCCGGGCGGCCATCAACAAGGCGCTGATCTTCAGTCATCCAAGGTTTCCAACCGGAGCCGCGGGGGTCGTAGGTCCACTCGATGGGCCTTTCTCGATATGGAATAGGGAAATTTGGGTCGCTCACATAATGGTCAGAACCGCTCGCCACTTTCGGAGCATCGAATGAGAGTTTCCCGTTGCCAAGGAAGTAAAGGTTCGTTTTAACGGCATCTATAGGTGGCCATTTGTCAAACTGTTTCCATTCTTTTGCACCTGAGTCAAAGAGGTTAGCTTCGGCAAATTGTCCGGTGCCCTTGTCTTTTAGCCAAAAGGCGAAAAATGGTCCTTCGATCTCTTTTCGATAATAGTCGCTCGTTGAGCTCCCCCATTGCGGGAGTCCGAGTGAGTCGCCGGAGTCTGTGAACCACTGGCCGTGCTTCCAAGGCCCCATTACCAGATGATTGATATTGTTAGGGTCGTTGGCTTCCATGGCCGCATATGTGTGCTGAGCGCCCCACATGTCCTCTTGATCCCACCAGCCGCCAACCGTCAGAGTTGGAACAGGAGGAGCGGTCAGACGAAGAGGTATCGCGCGGCCTTTCCATTCTTCGTCGTACGTTGGATGCTCAACAAACAGCCGCCAGGTAGGCCAATCCCACGCACCAACTGAATCGGCCAGCGCGCTGAGTGTCGGGAATGATCGATACCAATCATATGTGTCATATCGACCGGGATTTGGCGGAATGCTGCCGTCCGAGCTCGCTTCCATATCCCACGCATATTCTAGTCCGTATGAAAGCCGGAAAGCGCCTTGATGAAAGAAGTCGTCGCCCATCCAACCATCGCCCATGGTGGCCTGCGGGCTTAGGGCTTTAATGGCAGGGTGTGGGCCAAACGCGGTCGCATTGGCTAAATATCCTGGATAAGAAATGCCAAGTTGTCCAACGCGTCCATTATTGTTTGGGACGTTGGCAAGCAGCCAGTCCACGGAATCGTGTGTGTCTGATGCTTCATCAATACAGGAATCGTCCCGAACCTCGCACGCCGCACGGTTCATGATGAACTCTCCTTCAGAGTCATATCTTCCCCTAATGTCTTGCAGTACAAAGATATAACCTTCTTTGATTAACTCTCGAAATCCATAAATTATACCTGAGGTTCCGCCCCATCCCGCCGTTCCATACGGAGTTCGGGACAAAATGAAGGGTAGCGCCTGGTCTCCTTGATCTTTGGGAGACAAAATTACGGTAAACAAATGGGTCCCGTCTCGCATAGGGATGCGTACCTCTGTCCTGTTGAAGATGTCTTCAATCTCTACAGATTTTACGGAAGATGCGGGGTCAGGCGTGCCGCAGCCAACCATGGTGCATGCAAAGACTAGGGTCGCCAAAAGGCGGGACACAATGAATTTCATGTTTTTGCTCTAAAAGTGCGAAAGTACGAGGATTCTGTTCGAACGTTGTCGTCCGGTTCTAACATACCAAATTTTTTAGCTTGGGCTCTTCTACACAATTCCCTTTTTATGCGACCAAGGTCAAATCTGTCTTGTCGCCTTCGAACGTAACGCCGACTAGTTTGGAGACGCCCTGTTCTGCCATGGTGATTCCGTACATGCGGTCGGCGGCCTCCATCGTACGCTTGTTATGCGTCACTAGAATGAATTGAGTTGAATCCGAGAACGTTCGGATAAGGTGCATGAATCGATCTACATTCGCATCATCCAGCGGCGCGTCGACTTCATCCAAGATGCAGAAAGGACTTGGTTTTACTAGATAAATTGCGAAGAGGAGCGCGATGGCAGTCAGGGTTTTTTCGCCTCCAGAAAGCTGAGCCAAAACACTTGGTTTTTTGCCTTTCGGTTTTGCCATGATCATGACGTCAGACTCTAGCGGGTCGGAGTCGTCTTGGAGCATGATATCTGCCGATGCTTCATCTCCGAACAATTCGATGAACAATCGTTGGAAATTGGTCCGAATGGCGCCAAAAGTTGTATCGAAGCGTTCGCATGCCGTCGTATTTATTTCGTCGATGGTGGTCATCAATGTGGCTTCAGCCAACATGAGGTCGGTAAGCTGCGCCTTCATAAACTCCAGGCGATTGCGCTCTTCTTCGAATGAATCAAGGGCAAGGGCATTTACCGGCCCGAGATTGCGAATTTTGGTCCGAAGCATTTGCACTTCTTCTTTTGCACCTCCGCGGCTAAAACCTTCCGGGACGGCAAAAGTGTAGGCGGTTAAATCAACTTCAAAGTCTTCCAGTATGCTCGAAACTAAGTCTTCAAGCCTGGTTTCTAATTCTGCATTTCGAATAGCTCGATTGGACTCCTCGCGCATGGCGGCTTCTCTATCTCGGCGAAGCTCGCGAAGATGGGCTTCCATTTCAGAAATGGCCACTTTGGTTTCCATCAGGCTGCCTTTTGCGGTGGAAACAGAGTCGTCAAGAAGGCCTTTGTTGTCTTGTTTTACTCGAATCGATACTTGAAGCTCAGCACAACGTTTTTCGAGTTCAAGACGCTGGATACTTAAGCGGCCCACGGCATCCGTTCGCTCCACAGAACGCTTTTCTAATCTTGAAAGGTCTTCTCGAGTTCGAATGAGTTCTCTTTTTAAATTGTCAAGCCTATTTCGGGTTTGAACGGCCGTTATGTTAGCTTCGTTGAATAAGCTAAAGGCTTTGCGGCTAGCTTCTTCGATGCCGGAAAACGCTGCTTCCGCATCTGTTCGTTTGTGTTGAAGCTCCGCTACCCTTACGGTGAACGATTTTAAATCGTTGGTTGCCACAGCCAGTTCAGCATCAGCAGTATTTTTTTGGGCAGTTAGTTGAGTTGTTCTGGCGGCGATTTCAACACTGCGATTTTTAAGTGATTCCCGTTCATAGGCCGCACGGGAGAACGTTCTTTCCGCGACGGTGAACTCTCCCGAGAGTCGATCAAATTCAGATTTCATTGATCGAAGCGGGACCGATTCAAGTTCTTCTTTTACCGAGGCAAAGGTTTTTGAAGCCTTTCTAAGCAGTTTTTCGGTATCAATTGTGCGGCTTCGGGCTTCATCCAGCTGCTCTCTACGGCCGAGGCGTGCCGAGGCCGGACTACTCCCCGTGGCTTCGCTTCCAGCGTGAATGGTGCCATTTGGCCCGGACCATTCCCCCAGAGTGGTAAACATGCGACCAGGGACTTCATTTGGAAGATCGTCAAGAGACTCGACCAAATAACAACCTGCAAACAACAGGGGAATCAAGGGAGCAAAAGTTTTGTCGGTTACCCTGACTTTAGAAGCAAGGGCTTCAAACGCAGCGTGTGACGTAGGAGGTCTTAATTTCGGTAAGCGTTCCATAATTAAGAAAGTCGCGCGGCCCTTTTCGTGCGTCCGAAGGCTTCGAATGGCAGCTCGGGCCTCGGCCTCCGTGGCTACAACAATACAAGAAGCGTATTCTCCTAAGGCCACATCAACGGCAATCCTAAATGAAGTGTCGCAGCTAAGGACGTCGGCTACGGTTAGCATGTTTTCGGTGGTCCAATCCTTTGACGTTGCAAGGAATTGAACAGGCTCCGAGAAGTCATCGTAATCGGACAATAATCCTTCAAGCAATGTGCCTTCTGCCGATGCCGCATCGTGCGACCGTTCAGCATGTCGCATTTCTTGCCGAGCGCTCTCCATAGCCTGATTTAGATCGACTAATTTCATTTCTGCCGCGATCAGTGCACTTTTTGCGGAATCGCGGGCTTCTACAGTGACTTTTAGATGGGTCTCGGCGTTTTCGTGATGGGAATTGAGGTCTGTGATCGTTTCATCCAACGATTCCATCGCGAGCTTTGCCGTCTCCAAATCGGCGATTGAAATTTCAATTCGACTGGAAAGGCGGTCAATTAGTCGTTGACGATCAATTTTTGAATTAAATGCGTCCCGCTCTTCTAGCCTCAAATTGTGGAGCATCACCTGATGCTTTTGCTGAGATGTTTGTGCCTCGTCTTTAATTCGTTTGGCATCGGTAAGCTCTCCTTCTGCCTTTTCGGCAGCTGGAAGAACATCCGCCATTTCTTTTTCCGTCCGTACGAGTATTTCTGCGAGCGTTTGCCGTTGACCTGTTTCCGCAGCTCGTTCTTCTTCAAGCCGCGCTAAGTCTCTTGATATGGTGGATAGGCGCTCGGTTCCAAGGCGCAAATCAGACTCCAATGCACGCAGGGTCTCCATGTGGTCGGCCAGAAGAGTCTGCGCTTCGACGACTACTTTTTCCCTTTTGATGTGGTCGGTCCTAAAAGCTTCATAACCGGCTTCTTCCGCCGCCAACTTCGCGGTTAACCCTGCACCGACATCGGCGTATTGGACAACTTCCTTTTTAATTTTTTCCGTTTCGGACGCCAACTGCCGATATTCTAATCCAGCAAGCATCAATTCCAACGTGTGAAGTCGAGTCTCGTATTTTTTATGTTTGTTGGCTTTTTGAGCCTGACGCTCTAGGCTCACGACACGTTTTTCCAACTCATCGGTGAGGTCGCGAACCCGATCTAAGTCGACCTGAGTTCCTTTCAGTTTTCGAAGCGTTTGGCCCCGCCTAACTTTGTATTTGGTAATTCCAGCAGCTTCTTCAAAAAGGTGCCGGCGGTCCATAGCATTGTCCGACAAAATCTCTTCAATCATCTTAAGCTCGATGACCGAGTACGCACCGGAGCCCATTCCGGTATCCATGAACAAGTCTGTAATGTCTTTCAGGCGACACTGAACGCCATTTAAAAGATATTCTGACTCCCCAGATCTAAACAAACGGCGGCCAATGGTAACTTCGCTGTATTCTGTTGGAAGTATTCCTCGTGTGTTTTCGATGGTTAACAGCACTTCAGACATTCCCAACGAACGCCTTTTTGAAGTACCGTTAAAAATGACGCTGTCCATCTTGTCAGAGCGAAGAATTCGCGCCCTCTGTTCGCCAATTACCCAGCGAACAGCATCCACAATATTAGACTTTCCGCAGCCATTCGGTCCTACAACAACCGTGACTCCGGGAGAAAAATCGACGACCGTGCGGTCGGCAAAACTCTTGAACCCATGAAGTTCAAGTTTGCTTAGATACATTTTAGGTTTGGTGCAGTGAAAATCCTTTGTGCAAGGTGTAATAAACCTAGTTTATAGCCGTTTTGCAAATCGAGTTATCAACAACGCAGCCGTTCTTGAATACGATGTGTATGTTGATGATACACAACGAGTTAGAGCCCTATGAATAAGGGGCCTCAAACAACTAATATCCGTTATTGCGAAATCTTCTACTCAATCCTACCATTTAGCCGAATTCGCGTTTACATTAGATCATTCTTTTTATCCTCCTTTTTCGTACTCTAATCTTCGTTCCGCCAACCTAGAATCAAGGTGCTCCTCATGTCCAATGAGGGAATGGTAACTCAGCTTATCTCCGCTCACCGTAACGGAGATGATAATGCCGGTGATCGCTTATTTGCGCTCGTCTATGATGAGCTGCATGAAATGGCGCGGAGACAACTCAAATTTAGAAGTCCCGGCGAAACGCTCAATACTACCGGTCTTGTTCACGAAGCCTATCTGAAGCTTTTTGATCGGGATGATAACGGATGGAACGACAGGGTTCACTTTTTTTCTGTTACAGCCCGCGCCATGCGGCAAATTTTGGTTGATTACGCCCGAAGAGTCAAAGCGGATAAGCGTGGTGGAGGCGCCCATCACACGGAAATCAATGCTTCGATTATCAGTGACAGTAGAGGCAGCGTAGATATTTTGGACATGGACGATGCCCTCAAGCAGTTGGAAGAATTAAATCCTAGGTTGGCTACCATAGTTGAATGTCGCTTCTTTGGCGGCATGTCCATTGAGGAAACGGGCGCTTTGTTAGACGTTTCTTCGCGAACCATAGATCGGGATTGGCTAAAGGCTAAGGCGTTTCTGTACATTGCGTTACAAGGCGACTAACTTTGTGTGCCCGCTCCTCCTCAATTTGTTTGACGTAAAGCCCCAGCGATGAAAAAGGTAAGTCCTGATCAATGGATTAAGATTGAAGCCTTAATGGACAAGGCGCTCGAGGTACCCTCAAATGAGCGTGAAAAGCTGGTTCGTCATGAAGCGGGAAACAACCCTGAATTGATCGATCAAGTCCTGAAAATGCTCGCGGCAAGTGACGATGCTGGAGAGTTCATGGAGTCAAAAGGCCAATCTCATTTGCATGACGTTTTGGCCAAAATGGCCTCTGCAGTGGCTGAAGATGAAACCGAACGTGATGAACGCCGCATGGTTGGGCCATATAGGTTAGTCAGGAAAATTGGCCGAGGCGGTATGGGCCAGGTCTATTTGGCGGTTCGAGATGACGAAGCCTTTAAGCGATATGTTGCTTTAAAGGTCATTCGCAAAGGGATGGATTCGGAAGACATTCTTAAACGATTTAAGACAGAACGGCACATTTTAGCCAGTTTGACCCATCCCAATATTGCCCGATTACTTGATGGAGGGTTTTCTGAAGATGGGCAATCTTACTTCGTGATGGAATACGTCGATGGTGAACCAATCGACAAATTTTGTAATGAAAACCGCCTCTCACTAGAGGAACGACTGAAGCTTTTTGAGAAAGTGGCCTCCGCGGTTCACTATGCTCACCAAAATTTGGTGGTCCACCGGGATTTAAAACCAGGCAACATTCTGGTGACAACGGATGGTTCTGTAAAGCTCCTCGATTTTGGGATTGCTAAATTTCTCAATCCTGATTTAACGGGATACACTCTTCCAATGACCAAGACGGAAGTTCGGGTGATGACGCCTGAATATGCTTCTCCGGAGCAGGTCAGAGGGAATTCAGTAACGACAGCGTCGGACGTCTATCAACTGGGGATTCTCCTATATGAGTTGCTGACTGGGCACAGGCCGTTTACGTTTGAGACGAAGGCACGTGGCGAAATTGAAAAAATTATTCTAGAGGTGCCGCCTGAAAAGCCCTCTACCATGATTTCCAGAATTGAAACTCAGCCCAAAAAAACGCTAAATCCAGAAACGGTGTCCCACCAACGCAGGACGCCACTCGATAGATTGCGAAAACAATTATCGGGCGATTTGGATCATATTGTGTTGATGGCACTGCGCAAGGAAACCGATAGGCGGTACCAGTCTGCAGATCAACTTCTGAAGGACCTTGAAAACTATCGGGCTGGCCGGCCAGTAATTGCCCAAGCCGATACGTTTAAATATCGTTCAACACGGTTTATTCAGCGAAACAAGCTCGGTGTTGCAGCCGGACTTGTAGTATTCTTGGCTTTGGTTACGGTGAGTATTGTGTCATTCACATATGCAACAATTACGGCTCGGCAACGGGATCAGATTGCTTTAGAAGTTCAGAAGTCAGAAGAAGTAAAGTCATTGGTTTTGGGATTATTTGAAAGGGCGAATCCAAATTATTCCAGGGGCCGGGATATCTCGGTTCGCGAACTGATTGATCAGAGTGCTGCCGAAATGAAGTTGGAACTGGTCAACCAGCCCGAAGTGTTAAGCGAAATGTTGACTGTCCTCGGAATGGTTTATTCTGATTTGGGCGAAGCAGAAGAGGGGCTGCCCCTGATCGAACAAGCCCTTCAGTTGCAAGAATCGTTGGGCGAAGTAGATTCTCCTGACTTAGCCCACAGAATGTATGCGATGGGGTACATATTGGATGAAGCGGGCGAGGTTGAGCAGGCTAAAAAATATCATGCCGGGGCCTTGGCGATGCGAAGACGTTTGTTTGGCGAACAAAATCTACTAGTGGCCAAAAGTTTAAACGAAGCGGGAGTGGCGCTGTACTGGACTGGCAATGCAGATTCAAACCTGGTTGTTTGGCAACAGGCATATGACATTCGAAAGTCACTGCTAAAATCACCACACAAAAATCTAGTTGAGTCACTTTCAAATCTTGGCGCGGTCTATACCGATTTGGAGGAATATGGCAAAGCAGAACAATTTTATCGGGATGCACTGTCCATGCTCCGGGATATGGATGCCGAAAACAGCCCCGATTACGCTTCAAATCTACATAATTTTGCCAGCATGCTTATCGATGTCGAAGCGTTTGACGAAGCCGAAATTATGCTGAAAGAGGCCATTGAGCTTCGAACGACGATTTTTGGCGAACGTCATGAGGACACGGCCAGGTCGATCAATTACTTGGGCAGGCTGAATGTGGCGAGAGGTACGTTGGTCGAAGCTGAACGATTATTTTTGTTATCTACTCAGATACATATTGAGCAAAGTGGAGAGACTTCATTTGTAGTCGGACGGGATTTTCAAGTGTTGGCCAATCTTTACGAAACCAAAAGTGATTTCGATAAAGCAGTCGAATATTACCTGAAAGCAGCAACTGTAATTCGCATAAGCAGTGGTTTGGACCATCCCGTATTTATTCAAATTCAAGGGGAAATGGGCCAGCTTTTCGAATCTTTGAATCGTTTGGCCGAGGCTGAACGGGCATATCGTCTGGCTGTCCAATCGTATGAATCTGTGCCCGATCTTGAGCCTCACCACCTCGCAGTGGCCCAGGTACGCTTAGGAAGGATTCTGTTGATCCGCGGAAAAAAAGAAGAGGCAATTAGGCTTCTAGATCAAGCCAAATCCGTGTTCGAAACGGACCCCACCCGATTTGCAGATCGGCTTGCTGAAGTTGATACACTCCTGCGCCAAGACTAGGTCGATCGTGCTGTTTTTTTTCCTTTAGTAGACATTGTTTCAAATGTCAGACCTTCACCTTTAGGGGCAACACCGATTTTAATGGTGTCTCCGGGTTCGATCCAGCCTGAGAGAACTTCCTCCGCCAATTTATTGGTGATCTCACGCTGAATTACCCGCTTTAGCGGACGCGCACCAAAAGTAGGATCGTAACCCGTATCGGCAATGAAGTCTCGGGCCGCGTCGGTTAGTTCAACTTCCAACGAATTGCTTGAGAGGGCCAATCGGCGAACGTTCTCAAATTGGATATCCACAATTTGGCGGATTTGTTTTCTTCCAAGAGGATGAAAAGTGACAATGTCGTCGATGCGATTTAGAAATTCAGGACGGAGACGCTGTTTTAACAAACCCAAAAGTTCAGTTTCCAATTTCGATTCGTCTTGGGCTGAGAATTCGCCATTTTGTGGGTCCATGCGGGCTTGAATAATTTCGCCACCTAGATTGGACGTCATTATGATGATCGTGTTTTTGAAATCAATAACGCGACCTTTGTTATCTGTTAGGCGACCATCATCCAAAACCTGTAGGAGGATATTAAAAACTTCGGCGTGGGCTTTTTCGATTTCGTCTAAAAGAACCACCGAATATGGTTTTCGTCGAACCTGTTCGCTGAGCTGCCCGCCTTCTTCATATCCCACATATCCAGGAGGTGCGCCGACGAGCCTGCTTACTGTATGGCGCTCTTGATACTCGCTCATGTCAATGCGCACCAGAGCATTATCGTCGTTGAACAAAAATTCTGCCAATGCTTTTGCCAGTTCAGTTTTCCCTACGCCGGTTGAGCCCAGAAATATAAATGACCCAATAGGTCTCGTGTTTTCTTGAAGGCCAGCCCGGCCACGCCGGACGGCGTTTGCTACGGCGGCCAGCGCTTCGGGCTGCCCTACCACTCGTTTTTCAAGCGTCTCCTCGAGGCGAAGGAGCTTGGCGCGTTCGCTCTCGAGCATTCGGCTAACTGGAATTCCGGTCCACCGAGCAACAATGGCTGCAATGTCTTCGGAATCAATTTCTTCTGAAAGTAGCGCGCCTTGCTTTTGAACCTCTTCCAGTTTTCGTGTGGTATCGACAATGGACTCCTCAAGCGCAGGAATCTGTCCGTATCGCAGCTCGGCTACCTGGCCATAATCGCCGGAGCGTTCGAGCTTTTCAGCCTCTAAACGCAGGTTTTCAATGTCTTCTTTGGCTTTGCGAATGGTCTGGATGAGATCTTTTTCTTGGTGCCAGCGCACACGGAGCGCCGTTCTCTTTTCGTCCAAGTTGGCGAACTGCTCCGCAATTTGGGTCAGTTTCTGAGTGTCTTTTTCCCGCTTTACTCCTTCCCGTTCGATTTCGAGCTGTCGGATTTGCCGTTCAAGTTGATCTAAAACATCTGGCATAGAGTCGATTTCAATACGCAATTTGGCTGCGGATTCATCGATCAAGTCGATAGCCTTGTCCGGCAAAAATCGATCAGTAATGTAACGATGGCTCAGTTCTGCGGCAGAAACGAGGGCGCCATCCGTGATGCGGACTCCGTGGTGTACTTCATAGCGCTCCTTAATTCCGCGAAGAATCGAAATGGTATCCTCCACCGAGGGTTCTTCGACGCGTACAAGCTGGAAACGCCGCTCTAAGGCCTTGTCTTTTTCGAGGTATTTCCGGTATTCGTCAATTGTAGTGGCGCCAATTGCGCGCAGCTCGCCGCGCGCGAGGGCCGGCTTGAGGATATTGGCGGCGTCCATGGCACCTTCTGCTGCGCCGGCCCCAACCAGGGTGTGAATTTCGTCGATGAACAATACAATCTGACCATCGGATTCAATAATTTCCCGAACTACTGCTTTTAGGCGATCTTCAAATTCACCCCGGTATTTGGCGCCAGCGATCAACAAACCCATATCAAGAGCAAGGATCCGTTTTCCTTTAAGTCCTTCGGGTACATCGCCTTGAACGATTCGAATCGCCAAACCCTCAGCAATTGCTGTTTTCCCGACTCCAGGCTCACCCACAAGAATGGGATTGTTTTTAGTTCGCCGGGAAAGAATCTGGAGAATCCGTCGAATTTCGTCGTCTCGCCCAATAACCGGATCAATTTTTCCTTTGTTTGCCAGATCATTTAGGTTGCGGGTGTACTTATCAAGAGCCAGATAGCGACTCTCCGCATGCTGATCCGTTACGGTTTGACTTCCCCTAACATCCTTAAGGATCTTTAAAATTTGTTCTTTTGTGACACCTTGATGACGAAGCGCTTCTCCAATTTCGTTTTTGGAAGTGGACAATCCGAGGAGTAGGTGTTCCGTAGCTACATATTCATCTTTCAGCAGTTTCGATTCCGCCAAAGCTCGGTCGAATATTTTTTTCGCCTCAGAACCGACATATTGGCCCGAAACGGAGGCTCCTGTGACCAGTGGAAGTTTTTCCAAGGCCTGATCTGTTTTTGCTGAAAGTAGGTCGACACTGGCCTCGAGTTTGGTCAGCATTGTCATCACGATTCCAGAAACATCTCCCAGGAAAGCCTTCATTAGGTGCGGAGGCTCTACACCTTGATGGTTGTGTGAGGCCGCGATTTCCGAAGCTGTTTTAACAGCTTCTTGTGCTTTAATAGTAAAATTCTGGAGATTCATGTGTCCCTCATCCGATGATAATCGCTTTTGGTCCTTACCGTACAACCTACGACTAAATGACAGTAACTCTCTTGGAATTACTCATTGTAGGCTTATACGAAAAGCATACCAATCTACTTTTCGTGTCAGGATGACAGGAGGAACGATTTTTCGATTCGTTCGCACGTTCGCTCCGATGCGTTTGCAAGTTGGTACCTAGATACCTGGGTACGGACGTGCCAAGGTACCGACGTGCCCAGGTACCGACGTGCCCAGGTACCGACGCGCCAAAGTCACAGACAAAAGGTCGGAAAACCTCAAATGGCCACTAGTGATCGTGGACCGTGGAATCTGCGGCCGCCGATGCGCCTGAATCCGCCGGTGTTTTTGCAGCCGCCGCTGCGCCGGTGGCTGACGGTGTTTCTTTGTCTGTTTGTGGCTCGCCCATGCCCTCAGTCATTCCTTCTCCGCGGAGAGAAACCGTTTGAACAAAGTCTAAAAGTACCGTACCGGTTCCGTTTAGCCGGATTCCAACCCATCCTGAGCCCGGGTCATCGCCGTGTCCGTGGGTAACGAGCAGCTGATCGGCATATGCTCGGAAATGGGTTTGGTCGGCAACAACTCTGTAGCTGTTCCATCCGTTGGGGCTAAACGGCTTGCTCTCTAGCAGATACATATCCCCATTTTCGCTCCGGCCAATTTTCATCTCTTCATGGGACACCGATACAAAGTTGTAGTTCTCAGCGTCGACAACGTGATGCACGAACATAATCGATCCGGTAAATCCATCTAGGTTCAACCGAGCGTCCATTTGAACGGTCTGCATTGGGAAATCAAAAGTTAAAATTGTCGGATCACCGGTCGTGGTTAGGGCGAGCACATCACCATATTCTCCTCCGTCCTGGATGGAAGTGTTCAGGCCACCATCCGTTCCGTAGGTCGATAACGAGCTTTTCCAAGCCGCTGCGCGCGTTGGTTTCCAAGTCCAACCACCTTTTTGATTGTTCAGAGGAGCGGAGGTTTCCGATGAACCGGACGTCGGAAGTACTTCAGTGCCGGCTTCGCCCACCGCTGCAACGCCAACCCCATATTTGAATACTAATTCAGCCCCGCGGTCCGCAGTTGACCACACTAAAACGAGTCCGCCAACTCCGAGAAGGTACATGACGGCCCTAATTCCGGTGCGGCCCTCCAAATTAGAAAAGAAGAAAATCGTCCGAAGTACCGTGTATCCTCCGAAAAAGTATACCAGATAATGTGCCATATTTGCATGATTGGTCAGAACGGCGTTTGCCTCGGTAGCCAAAAAGACCGAATCGGCAGCTTGTTTTCCAGCAAAAAAAGCAGCCACGGCCGCTAGAGTGCCAAACATGTACAATAAAAAAGCGGTGTTTTTCCACATGGACTCACCCTTAAAAGCCAATCCAATGGTATCGACGAGCGCCGCGACAAAAAGTAAAGCAATTGGAAAATGGACAATCAGGGGGTGCACATTTGGTGCCCAATCTGGTAAAATCGACATAATGGGTGGTCGTTTTTTAATGTAAGTGTGCGGCTAGTCTCGCCGCACGTTCGCCAAGTACGTCAAAAGGGGGAACCCGGTTGCGAAGCCCGCATTTGCCAAGAACAATTGGCACTGCATCTAAGCAACCCGAAAATCAGAAATGGCCTTGACAAAATACCCTTCAGCCGAAGCTAAAGAATGGTGGGACAATTTTAAGAAATTGCTGGATGACAACAATGATTGGCCAGGAGAATATGTGTTTAAATTTATTGCCCCAAAGCAGCAAATTGAAAAATTAGTAGCGTTGTTTGAAGGCCACGACATGGATATCAAAGCATCATCCAAAGGTAAATATCAGAGCATCACTTCTCGCGTGAAAGTAAAGTCCAGCGACGAAATAGTATCGTATTATCTGCAAGCCGGAGCCATAGAAGGCGTGATTTCACTCTAATTAGAAGGAAGATCTCCGGTCTAGATGGTTTAGTATCATGTCCACCTCAGCCTCTGTATTGTACTGTCCTAGGCCAATTCGTAGCATCCCACCTTTGTCAGTTAGCCCCAATCGAGCGATAATCTCGATCGCGTAGTAGTTGCCATCCCAAACAAAGATGTTGGCCTTGCCAAGGGACTCAGCCATTGCTCTAGGATGAGCACCTTCTTTTGTTATGGCCACGGTTGGGACTCGGTCATTCAGATCGCTTCCAGCCGTAAGTCCATGTACAGTAACGCCTTGTATACTTTCTAGCCCTCGTATTAATCGTTCACAAATTTTCCGCTCGTATGTTGCCACCGCGTTGAAGCCTGAAACGATTCGGTCTCGCCGAGTCGCTCCACCAGTTCCCATCTCCATTCCAATCCACTCCATGTGTTCAATGGCGCCCAACGTTCCGGCCATGCCCTCGTGAGATTGCGTCCCTGTTTCATAGGCGTGGGGCAGTTCCGCCGAAGCCGGGCGTACTTTGTACGGGCTTAGCTTTTCGAGAAGAGGCCTGCGGGCCCACAATAAACCTTGGTGCGGCCCGTAAAATTTATACGCGGAGCAAGCTAAAAAATCACATTCGATTTCTGCCACGTCGGTTACAAAATGTGGCGTTAATTGAACCGCATCGACGAACACCAGAGCTCCAAATTGATGCGCCATTTTTGTGATGGCCTTGACATCGTTCACCGTTCCAGTCGCATTGGACGCATAATTTACTGCGACAAGCTTCGTTTTTGAACTTAAAACTTCATCCAACGAAGTAAGGTCGTAGCGATACGTTTCTGGGCTAAAGTCGAGCCACTTTATGACTAATCCGTGATCCTCAGCCATCAAGAGCCACGGACTAATGTTGGCGTCGTGATCCATCCGAGTGACTATAATTTCATCCCCGGCTTTAAGCGATTTCCCTATGGAGCGAGATAGGTGAAGGGTAAGTGTGGTCATGTTCTGACCAAATATTATTTCACCAGGATCTGACGCCCCAACTAGGTCCGCCATGGCAGCGTGGGCTTCGTCCAGTAGGTTGTCTGACTGTCGAGAGGTAATGAAGGCACCACCACCATTCGTATTCATCGTGGTGAAATAGTCCATCATCCGAGTCATGACTCGTTTGGCGACCTGAGTTCCCCCTGGATTGTCAAAATAGACTCGCTCTACACCATTGTCCGTTACAGATAAAGATGGAAATTCGGTCCTGACGCGATTAATGTCGTACTTCATGAGCTAGCTTTTTACTTAGGAGTTTTGAAATCTACGGCATCTCAGATTAAGATTGCTTCAACAAAACAGGTTTGCGAGGAAATCCACGACATTTCCCCTTGCAGATATTGAATCAGAGCGGCCTTGCAGGGTAATCCACTTCACGATTCCTGGCCGAGAACCTAACGTTTGAAGGTAAGGACTTGGTTAATTTAACCTTGGCACAACGATAGGCAACCCTTCCCAGAAATAAGGGCATTGCGGGCACTAGAAGTCCGCAGACAGTTGGGCCAAAGCGTTAAAATATGTAGAGGGCTTACTATTATGAATGTATCTCATCATCATCAAACCATGCCGAAAGGGGGCTCCATACGATTTGCGATCGTGCTGTTAGTAGCCCTCTTGGCAATGCTGCTTCTAAGTGCATTTCGGCAATCTAGTCCTCCCATGGGGGCCGTTGACGAAGGAGAACGCGTGTTTAATCAGGTGTGCAATACGTGTCATCAATTGAATCCTCCGGCTTCAATGGAAAATGGCAAACCGATTGCCCCACCCATGAAAATGATTCTTCGTCACTATTCAATGAAATATGGCACTCCTGAGGAGCTAAAAAGCGCACTTGATTCATGGTTGACCAAACCCGAAATCGAGCGATCTTTACTTCCAGCTCAAGCCATTAAAGAACATGGATTAATGCCGCCGTTGACCATCACGGAAACGGAAAGATCAGCTGTAATTACGTATCTTTTAACGTTACTTCCCGACGATGGCCCAGGGGAAATGCCTGGTATGCAGGGCATGAAGGGTATGCAGGGCATGAAGGGTATGCAAGGCATGAAGGATATGCAGGGCATGAAGGATATGCAGGGCATGAAGGATATGCAGGGCATGAAAAATCGCAAAATGAACGGTCAGGAAGGAGCAAAACCGCAATCCCATAAAATGGATTGATTTGTTTACAAAACCCGCAGGTACCACCTTTAATGAAACAATTACTCTTTCTGGCAGGATGTTTATTTATCACTGCTGGGGTGTTTGGGCAGTCAACGTTAATGGTACCTGACCGTGTTTTCGACGGTGAAAATGTCCACGAAGGATGGGGCGTTGTTGTCGAAGGGCGTCGAATAACGGCATTAGGACCAGTCTCGACGCTAAAAGGAGATGTGACTATACGTCTTTCTGGGACTACACTTTCCCCTGGATTTATCGAGGGACATTCCCACTTTTTATTACATCCTTACAATGAAACGTCGTGGAATGATCAAGTTCTTAGGGAGTCTAAGGCGGAACGGGTAGCAAGGGGAACGGTGCACGCAAGAGAGACCCTTTGGGCTGGGTTCACCACCGTTCGAGATTTAGGATCCGAGGGGGCGGGCTACTCCGATGTAGGGCTAAAAATTTCAATTCGGAAAGGGATCATTCCCGGACCCACAATGCTTGTCGCTGGAAAGGCCATGGTGGCAACCGGTAGTTACGGTCCATCTGGTTTTGATCCGGACTTTGATGTGCCGTTAGGCGCCGAAGAAGCTGACGGAGTTGATAATTTAATCCGCGTGACACGAGACCAAATTGGCAACGGAGCCGACGTAATCAAGGTCTACGCAGACTATCGATGGGGACCGGGTGGCGAAGCCATGCCTACCTTTTCTATTGACGAACTAACTTTAATTAGAGAGACGGCTGCCAGCAGTGGGCGTCCGATGGTGGCCCATGCTGGAACGGCCGAAGGGATGCGACGAGCTATTCTGGCCGGGGCGGAAACCATTGAGCACGGAGATGGCGGAACGCGCGAGGTATTTAAATTGATGGCCGAGCGGGGTGTCGTATGGTATCCGACTTTGGCCGCAGTTGAGTCTATTTCATCGTATTCCGGATGGAAAAAGGGAGTTGACCCCGAACCCCAACGTATAGCTATTAAAAAAGCGGTAATGAAAGTGGCTATGGAGGAAGGAGTAACTATCGGAATGGGAGGGGACGTTGGCGTTTACACGCACGGAAAGAATGCTTTAGAAATGGAGCTGCTAGTGGAATACGGGATGAGCCCTTTACAGGTTTTACGGGCATCCACATCGGTTAACGCACGCACGTTTCACGTTAGTGATCGTGTTGGGAGCATCAAACCTGGGCTTTTGGCGGACCTCGTGGCCGTTACGGGAAAGCCTGACCAAGATATCAAAGCAGTATGGAACGTTGTTTTCGTAATGAAAGACGGGGAAGTCTTTCGAAAAGACAATTAAATCTCTTTAAATATCTTCACGTCAATCCATGACACCGTATTTCCGGGACTGGGTTCAAGCTTTGAGATCGTCGCCTCAACTTTCAACTTCTGGCGTTGCGCCTGGACTAGGAGTTGATTGATTTCGTCTGCCTTGTGCTTTATTTCTTGTGCCAACAAGAAGTCTTTGTCTCTCAATAATTGATCGACAACCGCATCAAAGTGCTCTGTTTGTTTTTTTGGTTCCACTTGAACGGATCCGGCAATGTTTAAGTCAATGAGTTGGAAGGCGGCCTACTCACCTTTGAATACGAGAAAAATCAGGTATTTCGTCATAGCGTTAAACAAATTGGGGTCGGCGAGCTTTGCTCGCCGACCCCAAAGCTGTTCAATCTGAATCGCTATTATTTCAAGCGAAATGTGATTGGAAGCGACATTTTAACTTTTACCGCTTTCCCACGCTGTTTACCAGGTTTGAATTTGGCTTGCAAAATGGCCTTTATGGCCTCTTCATCACAACCGGCTCCAATACCACGGGTGACGATCGGGTCATGTACATTTCCTTGTTCATCAACAACAAACTGCAAGAATACGCGGCCTTCCACTCCGGCTTTTTTCGCAATTTCAGGGTATTTGATCTTTTTCTGAAGACCAGGAAGACCACCAATTAGCTCCGGTGATTGCTCTACAATCACAAAAATTTCAGGTTCTTCTTCTACTACGTCTTGTTTTGGGGGAGGAGGAGGTGGTAGATCGGGTACGACGTCAATGTCGAGTGTCATATCAAGGTCCAACACATCATCTTCCAAAACTTCGTCGTTTGGTACTTCTACAGGGACCGGCGGACGAGGAGGTGGGGGTGGTTTCTCAACCTGTTGAGTTTGAACCATTTCTTCCATCTGAACAACTTCTTGATCAGAGAGATTTACTTCAAACGTTTCGTTCACTCTCAAGTCGAGACGGAACGCGACAATCAGTAAGACTAATGCGATTAGCAATCCTGATTGAACAAAAAGCGGATACCTTTTTCGAAGATCGGCTTTATCTGTTTTTCTAAGTGCCATATTTCTGTTGTGGGCGCTAGTTAGGTCGCCATTGGCGTGAGCATCGGTCCAAAATTTAGACTGAGGCAAAATTATACGTCAACTCTAGTGAAATCGAAAGTGAAAACGACGTGCCATCGATTATAAATGGCAATTTTTTCGTTTCTCAACCTCACGTTCACAATAAAGACCTATAGAACGCGATCAAGTTGCCAACGCTTTCAAATTTATTCTTTTGGCTTCCCTTGGAAAAAGCCCCAAATGCTCCACGTGGCAAGACCGATTAAGGCCCCAATCGAGTCGGCAACGGCGTCAAAAACATCGGCTGTTCTTCCGATCGGCAACACTTCCTGAAACCACTCTGAAACAAATGAAAAAATGAGGATGGCCCCAACAACTTGAACGGCCTTGTAAACATACCTACCCGCTACGGCCCGTAGCCAGGCGACTGTTAAAACAAAAAACAACCCAGCATGAATCAACTTGTCAAATTCGAAAATTGACACGCTGGGAATTGATTTTCCCGGGATCGTAAGTAACACCATAATAAAGATGGTCCATAAAATGGCCAACGTAAGAGGTCTAATTCGAAACGACATAGGGCGCTGGAAAGCTGAAAAAACGAATAATGGAGGCCTATCGATATAAAGCCATGGCACGGGGCAACAATTGAACAATATCTCCTGCCATTAAAGTGCCGGAAGCGTGTTCTTCAACGAAAAGGTCAGCAGTAGTTCCTGCGATGTGAATTCCGCATATCGCGCTTTGAAAAGGTGCAACTCCCTGCGCTAGAAGCCCCGCAATAATTCCGCTTAAAACATCGCCGGATCCAGCGGTGCCAACAGAAGGGTTGCCGGTCGGGTTAATGACAACTTGGCCTGTTGGATTGGCGACAATGGATGGTTGACCCTTGAGCAAAACGATTACATTCCATTCTTTTGCCAATACACGGGCCGCTTCAATCCTGTCCTGCCTCATATCGGGGTTTTTAGCCTCAGATCCTTGAAGCCGAGCGTATTCTCCGTCGTGTGGGGTGAATATCCAACGTCCAAAGGAATTCGCGCGGACCCATTCTTGTTCGTTTCGAAGGGCATAAAGAGCATCTGCATCGACAACTGAGGGCCCTGGAAACGAAGTCAACATAAATTTGACGAGCTGGGTAACATTTTTATCTCGTCCCAAGCCTGGCCCTACCAACATAGACTTAGCCTTCTTCCATCTGGAATCAAGCCTGTCGATCAGGTCTTGAAGCGCAGCCGAATCCGAGCTGGTCTCCCACGATTCTACGGTGATCTCGGTCAGTTTTTCTTCAAGTAGAGTTCGGATGTTCGCCGGTCCCATACAGACCACATACCCACTCCCAACCTTTGCGGCTGCTAGAGAAGCCAGTACGGGAGCCCCCGGAAATGTAGCTGAACCGGCCACAACGAGAGTTGGTCCGTGTGAATATTTGTGGTCCTTTCTCGTTTTTTCTGGAAGACACGACCGTACAAACGAGACATTGGACACCCGGATTTCGTCTGCTCCTTGGCAGTTAGAATCAATCACAAATGGCGGGATGCCGATATCCACAACGTGAAGGGCCCCAACATAGTCCGGCCCATCTTCAATCAATAGACCGGGTTTTAACGATGCCAAAGTCACGGTGACATGGGCATGGACGGCCGCCCCCAAAACTTTACCGGAATCTGACGATAAGCCTGAGGGAATATCGACCGAAAGTACGGGAGCAGTTTGAGCATTGACCCAAGATATAACGTCTGAAAGTGGTTGCCGAATAGTGGAATTAAGACCCGTCCCAACCAACGCATCAATCACAAGGTCTGATGGTGGCAACGCCGACAAGGACGATATGTCTGAAAACGTTGTAATGGAAATAGATTGCTTCTCAGCCACCTTTTCAAGAATGCCAAGATTTAAAGCTGCATCACCAGAATATTCCGCTTTTTGTGCAAACAATAGTACCGTGACCTGATGTCCATAACCTGAAAGATACCGGGCCATCACCAGTCCATCTCCTCCATTGTTTCCTTTGCCACATAGGCAGACAATGTGCGCTGAAGGTGCGGGTATAGCTAGGGTATCCTTCTCCGTCCAGTCTCGGCCGCTCCAGCCTAGGTCAGCATCAGATTCCGAACCACAAATGACTTCAATCATTTCTTGAGCAACTTCGGCAGCTTCCCGGCCGGCGGACTCCATAAGGGTAAATCCGGGAATTCCGATTTGTTCGATTGTGATCTGGTCTGCCCTCCGCATGGAAGCAGCGCATAAAACAGGGGTCATTTGAGAAAGTAAACTCATGTGAAATGCCGATTTCGCTAGTGCGGAGGCTTGTTGAAGAATGGGTTTTTGTCCATTTCGGGCTAGGTTGTGTGCCTGGTTTGCGTCACTGTCTGGGTGGGGGAAGAGGCCATTCACCAAATTTAACAGTATCTGGAAGGGCCGTCTCCCATCGGGCCCGGATAGGGTCATTTACCTTGATCCAGGCAATGGGCTCCGCCGGAGACCATGGAGATAGTTCACCTGAAAACCAATTGTTTTGAGCACTTTGAAATACGCGCAGAAAAGCTCTCGTTCCACCGGGAATTTCTTTAATCACGATAGTGTTTTTTACACGTTCTACTACTCTGAAAATGCGCTTGGCTTGATTCGCTGAATCCATTCCTTCAACAATAAAGTTGAGCCTGTCAGCACCTGGTTGCCTTTCGGCTACGAACGAAAGTGATCCTAACTTTCGCTCCGTTGCGTATTGAAAAAAACCGGTGATCACTGAATCTTGTCCCCCAAAATCTTTTTGATTGATATCTAAGAAAAAGGGTTGATTAAAGGAAAAGGAGGAAGATTTTTGAAACGCGAAAAAAGTCGATTCGACTCGTTTGAAAAGTGCAGGGTAGATCGTTCCTGTGGTGTCCCGAATGGTTGCAGAAAAGACGGAATCGACTGGAGCAGTTGTACGAAAACCAAATGTTTCTGTTGGCCAAATAGTACGAGGAATCGTTATTGAAACCACCGCAGTATCTGGCATCCATCCCAAAAAGGAGGCTGTTTTTGAAGGCAGCGCCTCAGTAGAAACAATAAATGGTGCTGAAATATTCGTTGCCACATTTAAGCTGGAATCGGTAACAGCAACGCTTCCCCGAATAGAATAGGATCCCTCTGGAAGTGAGTCGCCTCGTGCAAAAATGGCACGAGGGTTATCCTCCAAAAAGTACAATTCTAGGTCTGAGGCAAGCGTATCCAGAGAGTCGAACACAGCAATCTGCCCCAGATTATGCTGTTCTGAAAACGGTTGATCATTCAGTTTTAGACTCAAAAGTTCTGAAAAACGCAATTCTAAATCACGGGGCGATACGTGTCGAACCCGTTCTAATGTAGGAGGAGTTGTATCTCTGGTTGCTACAATCCACGGGAATTTTGGGGCCACCGCGACGGTGTCGGCCGTCAGATAGTGAACTGGCGGGACGCCAAAAGGCTCACCAGGATCAAGCAAACGATTTCGATTGCGATCCTGAATGGCAACTACATAATAAGCTCGGGCCACAACGTGCTCAAAAACAAATTCGCCTGCCTTGCCGGTTTGCGTTCGGTAAAGGGGCTTACCCGCTGTTGAAGACGAGTCGTCATTAGCAAAGGCAAAAACATCTATCCCAGCCACCGGATTCCCGTCCAGACTTCGAACCACCCGGCCCTTCATTTTGGCGGCGTCAATGCTTTCGCCCGTTGAAAAAGCGATTGTGATGGGACGTTCCAACGTAATATTATGGACATCTCGAAGCGTGGCTTCAAGGGACACAATGTATGTGGTTTCGGCCCGAGGATCTTCTGGTAATCGAACACGGATTCGGCGTCCTGATCCTGAAATTTCAGGAATTCCAGTTAAGTCGGGTGAAATAGAAAAAGCCGACGTAAATGAGCGTAGGTCCACCGCTTCATCGAATTCAAATACAAGATCTCGACTCGAAAAAAGTGTCATTCCATTCTCTGGAACACTTCGTACAATGGACGGAGGAGTTGCGTCCGCTGGGCCGCCGGTTGGTGGCACCGGTACCGCACAGGCCAGAGGTAGTCCACAGAAAAATGCAAATAGTATCCTTTTCATTACCCGCCGTCGGCCCGTCGGCTCCGTAAGTTGAAGAAGAGATAGGTGCCCACAACAGTGGCGGCTACCAAAACGAGGGGTTGGATAAATCGGAGTATGCCCCCCTTTGGTGGAATAGAGGGATTAGTGGCTGGAAACCCCTCGTACCCTAATTCTGGTGCGATTTCGCGATCTATTACATCTGTTCTCGTGTCACTACAGGTTCCAGCGTCCACCAGAGATTCCCCTGCCAGGCTATCCGTTGGCACCGATTCGTCCATATGAGCACCTTTGGAGCCACCTAAAATCTTATAGGAAAGACCTAAACTGACCCGCCTGGTCAACTGTTTTCGGCCTTTTCTGGAGAGGTCCACCTTGGCCAATTCAACATTGTAGGTCAATCGGAGGGCGCTATCGTCCTCTGAAAGCCTGAAGCCTCGGGAGAGTAGACCATTTTCAATACTAGGAGTCACAATCGCCGCCATGCCCGATCCCTCAAGCTGCAATACAGAAGGGGTTGGCAGGGCAGACTCGAAACATGATAACGCTATGTCTGCCATGACGTTACGATGTGTCATTTGGCCGAACGACGGTGAAATTCCAACTGTCAATGACAGCAGAATCCACTTCATCAACCTAAATGTTTGATTTCGAGCCATGCGGGATATTTGATACATATCTGAGACCCCAAGATGCAACCGATCTGGTGGAAGATCAACCAGATCAATAAATATCAGTCAGACCGAAAAGCCGAAGGCCTCAATCTGCAAACTATAATCTGCAAGCTGGCAATGGACGGGCAAAGATAGTACAACCAGGTGGCTGTTTAGGCGTAAATCCCCCTCAAACGCAAGGCGTCTGCCACTTTTTTGACTGCTAAAACATAGGCTCCAATCCGAAGAGTGGTATCATGCTCTTGCGCCTTGTCGTATACCGAATCGAATGCTGCACGCATCATTCGATCCAATCGGCGATTTACGCGGTCCAACGTCCAAAAATATCCCTGACGATCTTGCACCCACTCAAAGTAGGATACGGTAACGCCACCTGCGTTTGCCAAAATGTCCGGAATTACGGTACAGCCGTTGTCGCTTAACATGGCATCGGCTTTTGCGGTCGTCGGACCATTTGCGCCTTCTGCGATGATTTTTGCTTTGATTTTGGTAGCGTTTCTCGAGGTAATTTGGTCCTCTTTTGCGCAAGGAGCCAATACATCGACATCGAGCGTCAACAACTCTTCATTAGAGATCGGTTCGGCATCCTCATATCCTTCCAAGCTGTTTCCGTGCGTGCTTGAATATTCGATCATGGCTTGGATGTCCAATCCCTTTTTGTTGTAGTAACCGCCCGAAACGTCGGAAACGGCAACTACCGTGCAACCTTGCTGAGACAACAGGTCCGCCGCGACCGATCCAACGTTGCCAAATCCTTGTACAGAAACGGTGCTCGTTGCAGCACGCATTCCCAGCCGTTCCATGGCAGCCAACGTGACGGTCATAACGCCTCTACCCGTTGCTTCACGTCTGCCTTCTGAACCGCCAAGCAGGATTGGTTTTCCGGTTACCACGGCAGGCACGGTTCTCTTCTCGCGCATAGAATACGTATCCAAGATCCAGGCCATGATCTGCTCATTCGTATTCATGTCAGGAGCCGGAATGTCTTTGTCCGGACCGAAAACGTCTGCCAAGTTGGCGGCGTAGCGGCGAGTAAGGCGCTCCAATTCCCCACGGCTAAGTTGTTTTGGATCGCACACAACACCTCCTTTGGCGCCGCCGAATGGCACGTTGACAATGGCACATTTCCACGTCATCCAAGCCGCCAATGCTTTCACCTCATCCAGATTCACGTCAGGTGCGTACCGAATACCACCTTTGGAAGGACCCAAAATGTCGCTGTGAATTACGCGGTATCCTTCAAACATCTTGATAAGGCCAGTATCCATCATCACGGGAATAGCAGTGATGTGGATTCGAGCGGGAGTAACGAGGTATTCGTAAAACCCCGGATTTAGATCCAGGATTTTTGCGGCAACATCGAAGCGCTCAACCATCGCCTCAAACGGATTATCTTCGTTTGGCATTGGAGAAGGTTCGCGGTAAATGGCTTTTTTGTACGGATCGTTGAACTGCATCGCTTATGTTGGGTCCCTACCAGGAAAAGCGCTTCCAGGAAGTAAGGCACTGATTGGTAACTTGTAAAATGATACATTGGAAACCATGATGGTGTCATAGATTCCGTTTCGCAGGAAGGTACCACTGCCGTAGCTTTATCTATTGATCTTTTCCTCCATTCTATTCCATTCTTCACTTATCATTCGTTTCTGGGCGCTCTTTTCGTATGAAAGCTGGACCAACAGATCGTCGTATCAAAGAAATCGTGTCTATGAAGCGAAAAAAGGGTCGTGATGAGCTCGATTCGTATATCATAGAAGGGCTTCGGAGTGTCGAATCGGCACTTGGGGCAGGCGTTCCATTTGTGGATTTGTTTGTGACGCCGGACCTTTCGGAAGACGAAAGGCTGAGTCGCGCACTGAAAGGCCAGAATTGTCCTATGACGATCGTTTCAGATAGGGTGATGGGAAAACTTTCAGATACTTCTTCTCCCTCTGGAGTTCTTGGTGTGGCTCGCATGCCCGAGCCAACGACAAAATGTATTTCCTGCATGCGGCGCGTGTTGATACTCGATGGTGTTCAGGATCCTGGTAATGTCGGTACGTTGATCCGCTCAGCTGCTTGGTTTGGGATTGAAGCAGTGGTTGCGGGACCAGGCACCGCCGATTTTTTCGCTCCGAAGACAGTCCGTTCGTGCATGGGCGGCTTATGGGACCTTGTATTGGAACAGGTGGAATACCTCCCGGGGTTTATTGCGACCAACGTGCGAGCTGGCGTAGACGTCCGAATTGCAGATATGAATGGGTTGTCAGTTCGAGAATGGAAGCCAAGCGAAAATTCCATGATTGTAATTGGAAGTGAGGCTCACGGAGTTTCTGAGGCGGTTCGAGCAGCTTGCTCAGGAACGGTTTCGATTCCGGGTGAAGATCATTCTAGAGGGGTAGAATCGCTTAATGCTGCCATAGCGGGGAGTATTTTGATGTCGCATTGGAATTAAGCCGATATCTAGAATCAATTGGGTTAAGATCGTATATTCATTGATCTTAGCGGGCTTATTTTTTCACTTGTCCTATTCATCAGGAATTGAGCGTATTCTCATGGAAGTACCTTCACTACATGGATTAGGGCTTGAGCACGGCATTCTTACCAAAGAAAAGCAAAAAGAGGTTGACGCTAAGAGTAATTCCATTCGAATTGGGCTGCCCAAAGAAAGTTCGAATGAAGAAAGACGGGTGTCTATTTCTCCTTCCGGTGTTGCGGTTCTGATTGCCAATGGCCATGAAGTGATAGTCGGAAAAGGAGCGGGTGAAGGTGCTCATTTTTCAGATGTTGAATATTCAGAAGCGGGCGGCCAAATCGCTGCATCCGATTCGGAGCTGTATTCAACAAGCGATCTCATCGTGAAGGTTGGGCCTCCGACCGACTCCGAAGTTGGCCTAATGCATGAAAAGCAAGTGTTGATTTCGGCTCTTCATCTTGGTGGAACGTCCCCAACTTTTTTAAAGCGGCTGATAGATTTGGGAGTGACAGGAATTGGATTTGAATTTATCCGAGACTCCGATGGTACTCTTCCGATTGTCCGAATGATGCACGAAATCATGGGTACGATGTCCGTTCAGACGGCTGCCCGGCTCCTCGAAAGTGCAGAAGGCGGCAAAGGTGTGATGATGGGTGGAATTTCCGGTGTCCCCCCTTCAAATGTGGTTATTTTAGGGGCTGGTGTGGTGGGCGAATGGGCGGCCAAGACGGCTCTTGGTTTCGGTGCACACGTAATTGTGTTGGACAATGACCTTGGTGCGCTAAGATCTATTGAGCACTATCTCGGACGTGGAGTTACCACGGCTATGGCCACCGAACAGTACATTTCTCAAGCTTTGTTAACTGCGGATGTTGTGATCGGAGCCATGTTAACGGCTGGACAAAAAGCCACCGTAATTGTCACAGAAGATATGGTTGCATCGATGAGGGCAGGATCGGTCATCGTAGATACGGTCATCGATCAAGGAGGCTGCGTCGAGACGAGCAAGGCCACGACCCATTCGAAACCCACTTTTAGGCGCCATGGAGTGATTCATTATGCAGTACCTAACATGCCATCCAATGCAGCCCGTACGGCTACGTATGCCTTGACCAATGTGCTGGTGCCCTATGTCATCAAAATTGGAGACGCTAGTTCCGTAAACGAAGCGCTGTGGACCGATGTTGGGCTTAGAAATGGAACGTATACGTATCGAAAGCATCTTACTAAAAAGAGCCTGGCCATGATGTTTGGGATGCCGCATCGAGATATTGAACTATTGATTGCATCAGGAATTTGATCCGGGAGCGGATCTGTCGTTTCTTCTATGACCTGCCCGGAAGTGTTCAGGATTCGTCTTTTTAATGGGGATGTGATCCCCGATCTAGGCACAGAACATGGAAAAGTATGTGAGTCCCGAAGCGGTTCGCGTTCTCGGAGTATTAATAGAGAAGGAATTAAGTACGCCTGAATACTATCCCATGACGCTCAACGCGTTGGTGAACGGATGTAATCAGAAGTCCAACCGAAACCCGGTTGTCGAATATGGCGAATTCCAAATAAGAGAATATTTGGACGAATTACAGAGGCTTCGCTTGGTTGGGCATGCTTCGGTTGCTGGTAGCCGATCGGAAAAATTTAGGCACGCTTCCGCCCAATACTGGAGTCTGGGCACCAAAGAGATGGCTATCATGGCCAGCCTGATGCTCCGGGGGCCACAAACCGTCGGAGAACTACGAGCTCGTACCTCCCGAATGGCCGAGTTTGAAGATATTGAGGAGGTCTCGGAGCGGTTAGACCAGTTGGCAACACGCGATGAGCCATTGGTCGTATCCATTGGACGATTACCGGGCCAGAAAGGAGAACGGTTTGCGCATTTGTTGGAAGGACCTGGTGCCATTGAAGCATTAATTGCAGCCGGGGCGTCAGGTGGAGTTGGTCTTTCGGTGGGCGCGGTAGCCGGGCTTAGGGAAGAACTGGAAGAAATGCGAACTCGATTATCAGGCCTCGAAGAAAAATTTGAGGCATTTCGCAATCAGTTTGAATAACGTAGTGTGCATCCGGACACCACTGGATCCTCATCGACCAAAAACCAATTTAAAAATTTTTCAGGAACTGTCCTGCTGAGAATAATAAACCAAACGATATGTCGCTGATTAAAACAGCTATTTCTGCACCACGAGGGTCCATTCTATCATGTAAAGGTTGGCATCAAGAAGCTGCCATGCGCATGTTAATGAATAACCTAGATCCCGCTGTGGCCGAGCGCCCCGAAGATTTAGTTGTTTACGGGGGAAGCGGCAAAGCAGCTAGGGATTGGCCGAGTTATTTCCGCATCGTGGAAACGCTGAAACGGTTAGAAAACGATGAAACCTTATTAGTCCAATCCGGAAAGCCTGTTGGCGTTTTTCGGACACATGAAGAAGCCCCCCGTGTTTTGATAGCCAATTCTCATTTGGTCCCTCGGTGGGGGAATTGGGACGAATTTCGGCGGCTAGAAGCGCTGGGGCTTACCATGTATGGTCAAATGACAGCCGGCTCGTGGATCTACATTGGTACCCAGGGTATCCTCCAAGGAACGTATGAGACCTTTGCCGAATGCGCCAACCAGCATTTTGACGGTTCCATGGCTGGCAGATTGGTGGTCACCGCTGGACTCGGCGGAATGGGTGGCGCACAACCTTTGGCAACAACAATGAACGGCGGAGCGTGTTTGTGCGTCGAGGTTGATCCTATTCGCATTCGAAGGCGTGTTGAAACTGGATATTGTGATGCAATGAGTGAAGACCTGGACTCGGCACTTGATCGGCTTTCTGATGCAGTGGCTCGAAAAGAGGCGCTATCGATAGGGCTATTAGGAAACATTGCTGAAGTTCTTCCAGAATTGATCCGAAGAGGAATTGTACCTGACATAGTTACAGATCAAACATCCGCTCACGACCTGGAACTGGGGTATTTGCCGATAGGATATACAACCGAAAGCGCCGAAGAGTTTAGAATGAAGGATCCTGTGGGCTATAAGTCGGCCGTATTGGACGCCATGCAAGCGCACATTCAGGCCATGCTGGATCTCAAAGCAGCCGGCTCCATCGTTTTCGATTATGGTAATAATCTTCGAGGTCAAGTAGCAGATCATCGGGGCATGACAGAAGCGTTTGACATTCCAGGGTTCGTGCCAGAGTACATTAGGCCGTTGTTCTGCAAGGGTTCTGGCCCATTTAGGTGGGCGGCCCTCTCTGGAGACCCTCAGGATATTAAAGTCACAGATGATGCGGTATTGGAAACTTTTCCGCAAAAAGAGGCCCTAGCCAGATGGATTCACAAGGCCCGCGAGCAAGTACATTTTCAAGGTCTACCGGCCAGAATATGTTGGTTGGAATACGGGGAGCGGGCCGAAATGGGATTAAAATTCAATTGGATGGTTAAAAACGGCAAGGTTAAAGCGCCGATTGTGATTGGGCGCGATCACCTGGACAGTGGTTCGGTCGCATCGCCGAATCGCGAAACCGAAAACATGAAGGACGGGTCCGATGCCATTGCAGATTGGCCTCTCTTAAATGCGATGCTCAATACAGCTTCTGGTGCGAGTTGGGTTTCCCTTCATCATGGCGGTGGAGTGGGAATTGGATATTCGATTCACTCAGGGATGGTCTGTGTGGCAGATGGAACCGAAATGGCTGATCGAAGACTTGAACGTGTTCTTACGAACGATCCAGGAACGGGTGTAATGCGACACGCAGACGCTGGTTATGATGTGGCCGTTGATACCGCCAATGAACGCGGTGTCGATTTACCTATGGTGAATGGATGAGGCACCATATTTCAGTCAAAAATTTGTACGAAGATATCGAGGCCATGCTAAATGGCCTTGCAGCAGATTCTTCGGCCGTCGAAAGGTCCCGAAAAACCTTGGAAAAGGCGATATCGGGCGGAGAGGTGGTCTACGGAGTTAATACTGGTTTTGGTAAGCTGGCGAACAAGAGAATAGGTCAAGAACACCTGAGCCAGCTTCAACGCAATCTGTTGGTGAGTCATGCGGTGGGAGTAGGGGATCCAATGCCCAAGGAAATCACCCGAATTATGCTGGCGTTAAAAGTTCAGGCGCTCGGGTTGGGATATTCCGGAGTTTCCCCTAAGACATTTGGTCGATTGTTGACCATGGCCAAGAACGACTGGGTGCCCGTTGTGCCTTCGAAAGGAAGCGTAGGAGCCTCCGGCGATCTTGCTCCTCTAGCTCATATGTCTCTCCCCTTGATCGGTCTGGGACATTTTTGGGGCGATGATGACAAGCCCATTCCAGCGATCGACGTTTTGGCAAAAGCCGGACTTCAGCCTATCGAACTTCAGGCCAAAGATGGACTGAGTTTGATTAATGGAACTCAATTTATGGCTGCGTACGGCGCCTTTATTTTGAATCGCGCATCAAATTTAGTTCGAACTGCCGACACGCTTGCTGCCATGAGTTTGGAAGCCCTTCAAGGAAGTGACAGGCCGTTTGATGCCCGGGTTCATGCATTACGACCTCACAAAGGCCAAAAAGCTGTAGCAGATAACATTCGATCTTTGTTGGCCAACAGCCAAATTTTAGAATCTCATAGAGATTGCGGGAAAGTGCAGGATCCATATTGCCTTCGATGTGTGCCACAGGTCCACGGTGCAAGCCGAGACGCACTTTCCCATGCTTTAGAAATGATCGAGACTGAACTGAATTCAGTTACGGATAACCCGTTAGTGTTTGAGGATGGGGACGTGATTAGTGGCGGCAATTTTCACGGTCAACCTTTGGCGTTGGCCATGGACTATGCAGCAATTGCATTGGCTGAATTGGCGTCAATTTCTGAGCGCCGAATCTACCTATTACTTGAAGGGCACGATGGATTGCCTCGTTTGTTAATGACCGAGACGGGCCTAAACTCTGGGTTCATGATCCCTCAGTACACGGCCGCAGCGCTCGTTTCAGAAAACAAAGTGCTTTGTCATCCAGCATCAGTGGATTCAATTCCTACCTCTCTCGGCCAGGAAGATCATGTATCGATGGGAAGTATAAGCGCGGTCAAGCTGTTACAAGTTTTGAAAAATTTGGAATATGTTCTCGCGATCGAACTTCTTACTTCCGCGCAAGCCTTGGACTATCGACTTCCCCTAAAGCCGGGCAAAGGTGTGGCGGCGGCTCATTCGTTTGTGCGATCCCGTATCCCGCATCGCGAGAAAGACTACCTCTTTCAGGACGACCTAACGCCCAGCCTCCAAATCATTCAATCTTCAGCGCTTCAAAGTGTGGTTGAAGCAGAGGGGTGTATCCTTGCTTAATTCCGGGGTTCTACATCACATTGGTCTTCTGGCCACATGCGCGGGTGGAGGTAGCCAAGCTCACATACATCCGATACTGAATGCCGCAGTTGCTTTTGCCAGTGGCCGGATTGTTTGGGTTGGGGAAGAAAAACAAATTCCGTCTAGGTACAGCAACCTTGAACGGACCTCGGCAGGGGGGCGCACGGTTATTCCAGGTTTAGTTGATTGCCATACCCATCTCGCCTTTGGTGGATGGCGGGCGGACGAGTTTCGAATGCGAATTGAAGGGAAAGGATATTTGGATATCGCTGCCGCAGGGGGAGGAATTCGTAAGACCATGCGGCAAACCAGAATGGCGACAGAAGAGGCCTTACTTGAACACTGTCTTGGTTACGCACAAAAATATTTGCAGCTTGGAGTTACTGCAATAGAGTGCAAAACGGGATATGGTCTTTCCCTTGAAGAGGAGTTAAAATTGCTTAGAGTTTACCGAAAATTAAGCCATAAAGTGCCCTTAGATGTGGTTTCCACACTATTAGCCGCTCATGTTGTGCCTCCTGATGATAAATGTAATCGTGATTGTTACATAAAAATGATATGCGAAGAATTGATTCCTCGAGTGGCGGAAGAAGGACTTGCCGATTTTAATGATATTTTTGTCGAACAGGGAGCGTACACGGCTGAGGAAGCAGAGCACATCCTAGGAGTAGGGCTGACCTTTGGTTTAATTCCAAAGCTGCATGTAGACCAGCTCAGCGACGGGGGCGGTGGCGAGTTAGCCGCACGGGTGGGCGCCGTGTCCGCGGACCATCTTGAGTATACTTCACCAGAAGGCATTGCCGCGATGGCAGCGTCAGGCGTTACGGCCGTTTGTTTACCTTTCGCTTCATTGTATTTAAATCAGCCTCCAATGCAAGCCCGGGCTTTCCTTGACGCTGGAGTAGGGGTTGCTGTTGCAACAGATTTTAATCCAGGATCTGCGCCAAGTTATGATTTGCCGCTGGCCATGATGTTGGCTTGCACGATGAGCCGAATGACGCCTGCGGAATCGCTGAAAGGCGCCACATTACTTGCTGCTAAAGCAATTGGAAAGGACCACGAATATGGGTCAATAGAAGTTGGAAAGCGTGCAAACTTCGCTGAGTTACAAGTACCGGATGTCGATCATTGGTTGTATCATTTTGAATCCAACTCCTGTGCAAAAACATGGATAGATGGAGTTGCCGTCTATCAACAAAATTGACTTTCAGGTTTAACAACCTAATTCAAATAATCCTGCCCCTGAATGAAAATTGCCATATTCACAACTGGAGGAACCATTGACAAGGTTTATTTCGATGCAAAAAGTGATTATCACGTAGGTGATCCACAAATAAAGATCATTTTGGGCCGCGTGGGAGCCACTGTTGATTACGAAGTGATCGAAATTTTTCAGAAAGACAGTTTAGATATAACCGATGAGGACAGGCAATCCATAGTCGATCATATCCTGCAAACCGATGCCTCGCATATCATTGTAACGCATGGCACGGATACTATGGTTGAAACTGCATTGGAATTGAAACAGCACGTTCCTGGCAAAACAATTGTGATCGTGGGATCATTGGCACCTGCGCGGTTCAGGGAATCCGATGCCGAATTTAATATTGGGGTGGCCGTTGGAGCAGTGCAATCACTGGTGGCGGGTGTATATATCGCCATGAACGGTCAAATATTCGATCCGGAAATGGTGCGCAAGAATAGAGACGAAAATCGATTTGAAAAGTTAACTAACTTTGAAAAGCCAAAATAGTCACTTATCGACGGAACAGATGTGACAACATATCCATGATGAATTTCAAAAACATCATATGGTTGCTGTTCTTTGGCACGGGGGTGATCACCGCTGGGGCGCAAAACCTGTGTCCAATAGAGTGGGTAAATCAAATTGCACAATTTGAGGATACCACACCGATTGCTTTTGTCCGTACGGTTCAACCAGGGTTACCTTATTCTACGACGAATCCTGTTTATTTTAGATCTCAACTGCAAACGGACGCCCTGGCGAACGTATTTCGGCACGATCCCCGAGACCCTAGTTTTGTAGAAGTGGTACTCCCCGGATTAATTGGAGACGGGACCCGATTAGAAGGCACCTATGTGCGAGCGGGCAGCGAACGTCTGGATGGATTTTTTGAAGCCGCGTCCAGTGCGGATGGAGCGGACTTCCGTTTTTTGCCAGACACTACCGTGGCACTTCCCTGTAATACCGTCATATCGGAGTGTTCTCGCTTCGATGCGGTCAACGCGTACTACCATGTTGATCAGTTCGCCAGAAAGTTTTGGGTAGAGCAACTGGGTGTTAACATCGATTTTCAGGTCGATGTAAAAGTCCACGTCGGAGGTGACGGGGCTTTTGCTACAGCTCCTGAAAATGTGCTGAAGTTCAGATTGGGAGACATTTTTATGAAAAATGCAGCCTTGTCTGATGATATCATATACCATGAATATGCCCATCTGGTAGCCGCACGATTGGGTTTTTTCCCCACGTCAATTCAAAGTGACCAAACTAGAGCGTTGTCAGAAGGATATGCTGATTATTTCACGGCAACATATACCAATGATCCCCAGATTGGAGAATGGGTTGTCACGTGTCCGGACCGCCAAAATTGTGTTGGGCCTGCAAACGATAAAGAGCTCCGGTCCCTAGTATTGGACAGTGATATTTGGAACTGGAAATTTGGGTTTCCAAGTTCTGATTTGGAATACGGATTTTGTTTGCGCTACCACACCGGCGATGGGAAATGCAAAGCGTCCTACAATAACTTTGCAAATCGTTATGTCTGGGGGATGATTTGGTCTGCTGCATGGTGGGATCTTCGGATTCAACTGGGACCTCAAATCGTAGATCAATTGGCTTTGAAAGCCGTCCAAAACCACACGTTAGAAACGGATTTTACGGATGCTGTTGAGCATATACTTTGGGCAGATCAGGTTTTTTTCTCTGGCCAATACAATGCCGTCATTAGGGATACCTTTCGTAGCAGAGGATTTGTTTTACCTCTGGTTCAAGCACTAGATACGCCGGCTGAAATCCCTGCTTTTAACTTCAGTATATGGCCCAATCCGACCTCGCATACTGTGGAGGTTAAGTTTGATACCCAAACTACGTCTACTCTAACGATTGCTTGGTATGACCTCTTGGGAAGAGAAATAAAAAACCAAAAAATCACTCCAGACCACATTGGCACCCAACAGGTAACCCTATCCACTGAGAGTCTTCCTAGTGGTGTTTACATGTTGACGATGGAAGTAGGAAATAAACGAGAATCGAGGCAGCTGACCGTAATTCGTTGATTGTAGCGTTCTCCTTTTGATTGCAACATGTCGCCGGGTCTTGGGTACTTCCCGAATGATACCGTATTCTATCAAAGAAGGTCTTTCCGGATTCAGACGGTCCACTTTTTCCTCGGTGGCAGCCACGAGTGCTATGACCGTCGCGCTTGTTTTGGTTGGGTTGATAGCCATTATGATGTGGCAGGCCAACGAGGTCTCTGATTGGCTTAAACAGCGTGTTGGTGAGGTTGAAATATTCCTAGACGATACCACTGAAGCAGTAGCCCAATCGTTATATCTGAGGGCCCAATCCACTCCTGGTGTTGTCGAAGCCGAGTATGTAAGTAAGGAGAAAGCGCGAGAAATATTTCAGCAGGAATTTGGGGATGAAGCGACTGTTTTTTTTGAAGACACTTTTCTTCCTGCTTCGATTAAGGTTCGAGTTGAACCAGACTTTATTAATTCGGATAGTTTAAATGTTCTCGTAGCTGAGTTTTCGTCGTGGAATCGGGTTGACGAGGTCGTGTTTAATAGGCCCCTATTGGTCAAAGTACAAGGAAATCTTCGATTGTTAGGTTTGATAGGCGGGGCAGTCGGTCTATTGGTGCTCCTGGCATCTATCTTTTTAGTGGCCAACACAATAAGGCTAGCCATCTATGCACGCCGGCTAATGATTCGAACCATGAAATTGGTTGGAGCCACAGATTCATTTATACGGCAACCGTTCATCGTCGAAGGAATAATCCAGGGTCTTATTGCCTCCTTGCTGGCCCTTTTCATTATTTGGGTGATCCATGTTGTTGTCGTGGCCTACGTGCCCCAGCTCGGAACTCCAGACTTTGCTTCTATAGCTTCTTTTGGAACAGCTATGATTCTATCTGGCGTACTTTTGGGATGGATTGGGTCGGAAAACGCTGTTCGACGCTTTTTGCGTAATGTATCTCTTTACTAAAAACGCAACGCGCTGATAGTGGATTTAAGAAAAATCGACCTTATGTTCTATTTGTGAAGCAAATTTTCGTCATATCTGCCATATTTATGGCCTCTCTAGTCGTGTTGGTGCCATCGGTGAAGGCAACCGAGTCACTACACTCTGGGCATGGGAATCATGGTTCGTCAGTTGCAGTAACGGCGGACAGTTCAAACGACCAAGCTTCACCTGTGTCAGATTCCATAAGTTGGAAAGGCCATTTTTCCGGTACGGAATTGCTGCCCAACGATTGCCAAAACGGGCACTGTCCTTCATGTTTTACTAGCGAAAAATCGTTAGATATGTGCTCGAGTTGTTTCATGGAAGAAGGTCCTTCACCCTTTGGTATGGTGCCCTCGGTAATTTCGGTGAAAGACCAAGCGGCAGTGAAATATTTGCCCGAATGGAAAAAGGACACTTCTGAGCCGCCTTCCAGGCAATTCTATTCGTCTAAACCTTCAGCCTCTCCCCCAGATCTACATTCTGTTCTGCGCTTGTAAAAAGAGTTTGTTCGGCCTCGCTCGTTATAGACGAGGGCCCAAGGGCTTTGACAATACGTGTCTTAGCAAACTCTAATTTCTCCTTGCACGTGCAGATTTATGTCCGTTTCTCGAATATTCCTTACCCTTTTATGGGTGGGACTTCTTCAATCTTCTCCTGTTTTCGCAGCTCCATCCTTTTTTGTGCTTGACGAGCCGCGAGAACCAGTTGCTGGTTTCGAGGGCGTGGCCTTACAAGCCATGATCGCCTTCCAAGCCGCGACCTCAGACACCGCGATCGCTGACACCGTTCTTATTTCCACCCAAAACGATCTGATTCGTTCGATTTTGCAGTCGAATCAGGCTATTCAGTCGCTCCGTAGCTCTGCAGAGGCCCAAATGGTGCGAGAGCGTTATGTCGGGGCATTTCCAGATCCAACTCTAATGGTTACCGGGCAACCCTTGCCCGTTTATACGGCCAGAGGCAAACAAGTGCTCGGAATACGTGTGGAGCAAATGATCCCGTATCCTGGAAAACTGGCGTTGATGCGGAAAATGGCCGTGATCGAGGCTGAAATTGGAACCGATAAAGTCCAATCATTTGCAGTTGAAGCCATTTTGGAAGGTCAACTGGCATTGAACGAAATCAATAAATTTACAGCGTTGAGGGCCGTTAACAGGAGATTTCAAGAGCGCTTGGATGGATACGAGGATTTGGCTCTTCGAAAATATGAAGTTGGGGAGGGCAATCAGCAGTCTGTACTAAAAATCCAGTTGGAGCGGGCCCGCTTAGACCAATCAAATTTGGAATTTCTAAGAGTGATCGAAGCGAAAAAGCTACTTATTGAACGCTTGGTGCAGCGGCCAATCAAATTGGAATCAACAGGATTGAGTTTGGACGGAGCTCCGAGGGGTGATCCGGGAATTGATGGTCCTGATCAGGCCACTCTGGAATTAGAGAGCCGCAGCGACTTGCGAGCTCTTTCCCGGTCTTTGGATCTAGCTACTTCACAAAAACATTTAATCGAGTACTATAACCGTCCTGATTTTGGGGTTAGCCTGAACTGGATTGGAATAGTGAAGTCCGACATGCCCGCGTCTTCCGATGGCAGAGACGCCTTAGCTATTGGAGTATCTGTCAAAATACCGCTGGGTCAATCCTCATACCGATCCAAAAAGGAGGAATCGCAACTCCAGATAAGGGCAATTGGAGAACAAATTGAGTCATCGAAACAGTCCATCGAGGACCTTTTCACTGAAGTCAATTCCAATACTATTTTCGATCGAAAGTCCATTGATCACATCAATTCATCCTTGTTACCCTCCGCTGAGGCGTTGATAGAATCTTCCGTTTTTTCCTATTCAAGCGCAAGAGGGGACTTTTTGGACCTATTGGATGCCGAGCGTACTCGGTTCCAACTTGAGATGGAACGAATTGAATTGTTCAAACGACTAGGAGCAGGACAACTTATGCTCGATCGCATATCAGGTCGTTTGAACAGACTCATATCAGAACAATTTTAACTGGCTGAAATCATGAAAAGTATTCATTACGTGTATATAGTTGCTCTGATCTTAGTGACTACCGTCGGGGGGTATTGGCTGGGCCGCACCTCTTCGGATGAAAATAAAATTGCAGATCCTGTTGCTGAAACTTCAAATGCTGAATCAAAAGTTCTGTATTGGCGCGCACCCATGGATCCGACCGAGATATACGATGCTCCGGGCAAATCAAGCATGAATATGGATCTGGTACCAGTATATGAAGAAGATCTTCCTGCGCGATCTGCCGGAAGTGTTATGATCAACGATGTCGTATCCCAGCAAATGGGTGTTCGATACGGCCAAGTTCATAGAATGGATTTAGATCGACTCATTAGAACGGTGGGCGAAATCAATGTTAATGACGAGACCGTGGTTAACGTAAATGCCCGCGTTTCTGGATGGGTGAATACGCTGCATGTTGGTTATGAAGGAGCGACTGTCAAAAAGGGAGATCCTCTCTTCGATATCTATTCCCCCGAGCTGGTGGCCACGCAAGAGGAGTACATTCGCTCGTTGGAATATCTCGAATCACTTGCCGATGGCTCAAATGAAACTGTAGTACAAGGGGCGAGGCGACTCGTCGAAGCTTCAAAAACGCGCCTCTTAAACTGGGAAATTTCGCCTGAAATAGTAGAACATTTGAATCACACCAGAAAAGTCCAACAGGCTGTCACGGTTTCTGCGCCCGTGTCTGGCATTGTATTGCAAAAAGACATCATAGAGGGCGGATTCATCAATAAAGGGAGCAATGTATTTCGCATCGCTGATCTAAGTCAGGTATGGGTCCATGCTAGTTTCTACGACTATGAACTTCCATGGATAAATCTCGGGCAGTCCGTAGAGGTAGAACTTAGCTACCTGCCAGGCAGAGTTTATAAGGGGGTCGTGTCCTACATATATCCAGTGTTGAGAGACCAAGCCAGGGATGTTCATGTCCGAATTGTAGTTTCGAATTCCGATAGGGAGCTTAAACCTGGTATGTTCGCCAACGTGCAGCTCACAGGCAAAACGCTAAAAAATGTGGTGGTGGTTCCATCAGAAGCAATCATCAGATCTGGCAAACGCTCTTTAGTATTCGTGACCTCCGAGAATGGCTCGTTTGAACCTCGAGCGGTGCAGATCGGGAGCGAAGGTGGGCCAGGCAACGGCTTGACTCATATTGTCAGCGGCTTAGAGGCTGGCGAGCAAGTCGTGACGTCCGCGCAATTTTTGATTGCGTCTGAAAGTCGATTGCAGGAAGCGATTCAAAAAATGAGAAGCAATCAGGCCGGTGTTTCTGGAAGTGTACCCGGCGATGTATCCAAAATGGACCACTCAAAAACGGAGATGTCAGAAAAGGAGATGTCAGAAATGGAGATCAAGCCGATTTCACCCCCTGACTCAACAAAAGGCGCCACTCAAGCGCACGACCACTAATTTTAGTCGATCTGAATCCGGAGTTTTCCAATGTTAGAACGAATTATTGAATTTTCAGTCCACAATCGGATCATGGTCCTGGTTTTGGCCGGCCTTACGGCACTGGTAGGATGGTATGCCGTCATGAATACGTCTGTCGACGCTATTCCCGATCTATCAGATGTTCAAGTCATCATCTTCACAGAATTTCCGGGCCAAGCACCGCAAGTCATTGAAGATCAAGTTACATATCCGCTTACAACGGCCATGCTTTCTGTCCCGTTTGCCAAGACGGTCCGGGGGTATTCCATGTTTGGATTGTCTTTTGTCTACATCATTTTTGAGGAAGGCACGGACATGTATTGGGCTCGGAGTCGGGTACTAGAGTACCTGAATTTCGCTTCTGGCAGAATGCCGGCTGGGATTACTCCGTCGTTGGGCCCCGATGCCACCGGAGTAGGTTGGGTGTACGAATACGTGCTGGATGGTGGGGATAAATACGATTTGCAACAACTTCGAACGATTCAAGATTGGTTTTTAAGGTACGAGTTGACCAGCGTTCCAGGCGTTTCTGAAGTCGCATCTATTGGAGGATATGTCAAACAATATCAAGTGGAAGTCGATCCCAATCGACTTCAAGCTTATGGTATTCCGCTGAGCAAGGTGCGAGTAGCGCTCACTAGATCTAATGCTGACGTTGGCGGCAGATTAGTTGAGATGGGAGAAACCGAATTCATGGTTCGCGGCTTGGGATATATCAAATCGATCGAAGATATCGAAAACGTGCCTGTTGGAGTTGATGGAACGGGGACACCCATTCTCATAAAAAATGTAGCAAATGTACACATAGGCCCTGAACTCAGGCGAGGATTGGTGGAATGGAATGGCGAAGGGGAGGCGGTCGGTGGAATCGTGGTAATGCGTTACGGTGCAAACGCACTAGCGACCATCGAAGGTGTAAAGCGGAAATTAGAGCAATTGCAAGCTGGTCTTCCGGAAGGGGTGACCATCAAATCAGCATATGACCGCTCCAGCTTAATTCACCGAGCAATCGACAATTTGAAAAATAAATTGCTTGAGGAGATAATTGTAGTCACGTTGATAGTGTTGTTGTTTCTCCTTCATTTCCGAAGCGCTTTTGTAGCTGTTTTTTCTCTTCCCATGAGCATACTGATTGCTTTCATAATCATGTACTCCCAAGGATTAAGCGCCAACATCATGTCCCTTGCGGGGATAGCTATAGCCATTGGGGCGATGGTTGATGCTGCCATTGTGATGATAGAAAACATGCACAAGCATCTAGAAGTCGACGCTGGTAAAAAGGACCACTGGCAGATCGTGATTGACGCTTCCAAAGAAGTAGGACCCGCATTGTTCTATTCCCTTTTAATCATCACCCTGTCGTTTTTACCGGTATTTTCTCTTCAGGGTCAGGAGGGCAAGCTGTTCAAGCCATTGGCCTACACCAAGTCCTACGCAATGGCTGCTGCCGCATTGTTGGCCATCACGGTGGTCCCAGTGCTCATGGGATACTTCATTAAAGGACGGATAATTCCAGAAAAGAAAAACCCAATTAATCTTTTCTTTCAACGGATTTACAATCCTTGTATCAAAGTCGCTCTGAGATTTAAATGGTGGACTATCGCCCTTTCTACAGTAGTACTTTTAGTAACCTTTTGGCCCCTTTCTAAGCTGGGATCTGAGTTTATGCCAGCGCTGAACGAAGGCGACATCCTGTACATGCCCACCACGGACCCGGGCATTAGTATCACAAAAGCGCGCGAATTAGTTCAACAAACCGACCGGATTCTGATGACGTTTCCGGAAGTTCATCACGTTTTTGGAAAAGTCGGTCGTGCCGAGACGGCCACAGATCCAGCTCCTCTATCAATGATGGAAACCACCATTATGCTCCGGCCACAAGAGGAATGGCGTGACGGAATGACCGTAGAAAAATTAATCGATGAATTAGACGCAGCGATTCAATTTCCAGGCTTGACCAATGCATGGACCATGCCGATCAAAACACGCATTGATATGCTTTCTACTGGTATTAAGACGCCGGTTGGAATCAAGATTATGGGGCCAGATTTAGAGGTATTGTCGAAGCTTACGTCGGATGTTGCCGTTTTACTGGCAGACGTTCCAGGTACACTGAGCGCATTTCCAGACAAGCCTGTAAGTGGTAATTTTTTGGATTGGAAAATTGATCGACTTGAAGCCGCCCGGTACGGGCTAACGGTTGGGGATGTGCAAGACGTCATTATGTCTGCCATCGGAGGGATGAACGTGACCCAAACGGTTGAAGGGCTTGAGCGATATCCTGTCAATGTCCGATATTCTCGCGAGACCAGGGATAATTTGGTCGAACTTGAACGGGTCTTAATTGCTACGCCGAGAGGCAATCAAATTCCTCTTAGTTACGTGGCCAAAATGGAATTAACCAAGGGTCCGTCCGTGATCAAAAGCGAAAACGCACGTCGTACGGCCTGGGTCTACGTGGATATCAGGGATATTGACATCGGGACCTATGTGAATGGGGCGAAAGAAGTCGTCTCTCAGAACATCGTGTTGCCAGCCGGATATTCCTTGGTTTGGAGTGGTCAATACGAATATATGGAGCGAGCCAAAGAACGGTTAAAATTGGTCATCCCGTTTACCATATTTGTCATTTTTATGCTCCTCTATTTAAATTTCCGTAGCGTACAAGAAAGTTTGATTGTGATGCTTTCAGTGCCATTTGCCGCGGTCGGTGGTGTCTGGTTGATCTATTTGTTGGAGTACAATCTTAGTGTGGCCGTTGGGGTCGGGTTTATTGCTCTAGCGGGCGTGGCGGCCGAAACCGGTGTGATCATGTTGATTTATCTCGACCAAGCGTATAAAGCCGGAATAAAGAACGGTGCCATGACAGGAGTCAAGGACTTATATGCTGCCGTGGTACACGGAGCAGTTGAAAGAGTCCGGCCCAAAATGATGACCGTAGTCACGATTATGGCGGGGCTGCTTCCCATCATGTGGGGACACGGCACGGGCTCTGAAGTAATGCGACGAATAGCCGCCCCGATGATTGGGGGAATGATATCATCGACGGTGCTTACTCTAATTGTTATCCCCGTTATCTATTACGTCTGGCGGGAACGACAAATTGGATTAAAAACTGCTGACATTCCACAGCCAATTGCGGCGGACTAAAATTGCTAGGGACTAAAATTGCTACGAACTAAATGAGGTTTAATTGAACACCTACTCCGGATGAGAGTGATTTCTAGTTATTTGGAATGATTCCTACCATTCGGAGTGGGCCGCCGCTGCCCCCTTCGATTTTCATCGGCAACGCGATAACCAAGGCACCGGTGACAGGCAATTTATCCAAATTGGCAACGTTTTCGAATGCCGGAATGTTGGCGCTAAATAAGTTTTGATGGGTCTCAAATAGGGTAGACTGACCAAAATCGATGCTTGGTGTATCGATTCCGACGGCTTTGATAGTGCGTTCGGTGGCAAGTAGAGTTGCCACAGACGGGTCAATTCCTGGGAAATGCAGCAGAGCGACCCCTTCTGTTCCGAGTACTGCGGTGCCCATATACGATTCGCGATCAGGCCAGAACTTCCCAAATCCTGTTCGGAATAAAACGATAGAGCCATCTGGTATCGCCCCATTTTCAGCCTCCCACGTTGCGATGTCAGCAGTTGAAATCAGATAATCTCGATTTTCGGCAGCTTGCACCTGGACATCGATTACTATTGCGTTTCCCATCAAGCTCTCTAACGGAATCTGATCATTCGAGTGTTTCCCTTCGGCAAAGTGAACTGGCGCATCCAAATGTGTCCCACCATGTTCAGCGGAGCTAAATGAATACGCGGTGTAGTAAAAACCTCCTTCAGTTACACCTTCAAAATCGGTCGATTTGACAAAACCCGGAGCCGTTGGCCAGTAGATAGTGTTTTCATTATACGCGTACGACATATCTACCAAGGAGCCCTCAGGAAATGAAAGTGAAGCCGGTCCTTGTTGCTGATTGCAGCTGGTGATGGCAAAAGCCATCACCAACAATACGGCGATGCTGGAGGAGGACCCGAGGTTGGGCTGAATATTTGAGAAGGGTGCCATTTCAGAATGTTGTAAGACCTTGGTGAATTGTAGATAGAGAGTATAGATGGTTCGCACAAAAAGAACCAGTGTTCGTAGTATGGCTCAGGATCATTTATTTCTACAACAGAGATCATTTTTCGACGATTAGAACCATGCGAGTCGGACTGATATACGATTTATTTGAAGATTACCCTTGGATCCAAGGCGAGGCGTTCGATGCAGACGTAGAAAACGAACCGGAAGAGACCGTGCTGGCTCTCGAGTCTGCTATTAGAGCCTTAAATCACGAACCTCTTCGCGTAGGTCCGGCCCGTAACCTATTGTCTCGCATGGATAATCCGGATTTTGACGTAGCCATCAATATTGCAGAAGGAGGACGGGGACGTAATAGAGAAGGAGAAGCGCCAACGTTATTGGAAATGATGGGGGTCCCTTTTATTGGTTCGGATGCGCTCACGTTGTCGCTGAGTTTAGACAAAGTCTGGACCAAAGATTTGGCCGTCAGTGCTGGTTTGTTCACACCTAACTATGCCGTTTTTTGTGAAAATGAAGAAGTTGATTGTTTACGCCTTCCGCGCAGATTTCCGCTTTTTGTGAAGCCTAGGTACGAGGGTTCTGCAAAAGGACTAACGATAGCCAGCAAAGTGCAGTCGATTCAGGAGTTACGTAACCAAGTAAGTGACATCACTTCGAATTACGGTCAGGATGTTTTGGTTGAAGAATTTGTTGAAGGTAGCGAGTATACGGTTGCGGTAATTGGTCACAATCCGGCGCGTACACTGCCCGTCATCCAAAGAGCCATAGAAACAGATACGGGAATCGGACTTCATGTCCTAGACCGAAAAGGCCTACCTGAGCAGGACTACTCGTTCAGCTTACCCGGAGTGCTGACTTCCGAATTAGAAGCCCGACTTCAAGCCTCGGCACTAACCATCTTTCACAAATTGGAGTGCAAAGATTTCGCCCGAATCGATTTTCGAGTCGATTCAAAAGGGAAAGAGTGGTTTTTGGAGATTAACCCTCTGCCAACCTTTGCGCCAAACGGGACATTCGCTATAATGGCGGAATTACAGGGTGTCCCGTACTCTGAATTTTTAGCTGGTGTACTGAAGGAAGCGTTTCAAAGGGTTGTGGCTTGAAATACACGGCGGAACAGTGGAATGATTGGCGTTGGCACATGAGGCATCGGATTGATTCCGAGATGGCCTTGAGGGAGTATATCCAACCCTCTGAGACGGAATCCGAGGCCATTGAGGCCACAAAAGACGTTTTTCAGTGGTCCATCACCCCCTACTATGCTTCATTGATGGATCCATCGGATCCAAACTGCCCGATTCGTCGCCAAGTTGTGCCATTAATGGATGAACTGGCACCCGATGTGGTGGGAATGGAAGATCCGCTAGAGGAGGTGGCCCATTCTCCGGTCAAAAATTTAATTCATAACTATCCAGATCGGGTCGCTTTTTGTGTGACCAGTCAGTGCGCCATTTATTGTAGGTATTGCCTTCGTAAACGGATGGTCGGCGAGGCCGAATTCATGATGCGAAAAGGCGAATTACGTGAGGCCATAGCCTACATTGCGGCCCATTCCGAGATTCGAGACGTTCTGCTTACCGGCGGCGATCCACTAACGCTTGGCGACGCAAACATTGATTGGCTCCTGACTGAACTTCGGGCTATTCCTCACGTCGACCTAATCCGGATCGGTTCGAGAATGCCCGTCAAGTTGCCACAACGCATTACTCCCGAGCTTTGTGAGGTGTTGTCGAAACACCATCCAATTTGGTTCAATACCCACTTCAATCACCCAAATGAACTGACCCCAGAGGCGGGCGCGGCCATCGACAGGTTGCTCAGGGCTGGAGTTCCGGTTGGTAACCAAACGGTGTTGCTTAAGGGTATCAATGATTCGGTTGAAACGATGCGCGAACTTTGTCAGGGCCTCGTTCGCATGCGCATCAGGCCATATTATCTGTATCAGGCCCAACTTATTGGAGGAACGGCGCACCTTCGCACGCCCATCGAAGTCGGAATGCACATCATGCACGAACTACAGGGTCGGCTAACCGGTTTTGCGATTCCGAAATATGTTCTTGATACGCCCTTTGGCAAAGTGCCCCTAACTCGCGACTATGTGCTGGGTCGCAACGCCGAAGGGGTAGTTATGAAATCCACCCGTGGCGATATTTGGGTCGAAATGAACGAAGCCCCGCTACCTGGGCAAGTCCCAATAGGGCTTCCGGAAATGGATTCCTTTGTAAAGTAACCGGGTGAGAGGATCTCTGGTAAAAATGGAAGCGGCGGCTGGGTTGGGTAAAAACCCAATCCAGCCGCCGCGAACCGACCCTCTCAAATTTTGTGTCTATTCCGCTAAGCCGGAATGGCTCTTGTTCACCTCAATAGGCCGAAACTGAGCTACGATTTTTACGACGTGTTTTCCGCTGAGCAGGTTTGTCTGCTTTGAATGGCTTGGATTTTCGTTCGCCGGTGCCTTTTTCTCCATTTTCAACAACTTGACGCTGTTGGACGGCATAAATCGTGGCGCTGGTTGGGGAGTAGTTGGTCCTTGGTCCTAAAACTGGCAAGCTGTCAAACATATCAATCACCCCAATTTTCATTCTGAACGAGTTAGAGCTAAAAGTGTGTTCTTAATCCTAGGTCGGGAGGGATTCAAGAGTGGGCTCCTGCCTCTCGGCAGGAACCCACCTAAAATCGAATATCGCACACACGACGAGACTACTTGAGAAGTACCATGGTCCGTGTGAAGGTCTGACCACCGGCATCCATGCGGACCAAGTAGGACCCGCTCGGACGGTCGCCAGCTTCCCAAGTAACTTGGTGCTGTCCTGCGGCGAGTGCTCCGTCAATCAACAGTCCTATTTCGCGTCCCAGCATGTCGTAGACGGCAAGGCGAACTTGACCCGTAGTTTGTACGCTGAAAGGAATTGTGGTCTGAGGATTGAATGGGTTTGGATAATTGGCCTCCAAGCTGAAGCTTGTTGGGATTTCACTTCCAACAATTTCGTCTTCGATAGCAGTCGAGACGCGGAAGTTGGTTGACAAGAAGACACCTGATCCGCTCGTTCCAATTATCAAAGTCTGGCTTTGAGGATGTACTGCAAATGCAATAACCGGCATGTCTGAGAGACCGAAGTCGCTCCATTCATTGGTCAATGCATCGTATTCAATAACACCTGCGTTCCAAGTACCTCCAAAGATAGTCGTTCCTGAGAACGCCATGGTACGGAATTGGAATGCCTCGCTACCGATACCGAATAATGACCACGTGCTCGTGAACACATCGTAACGGTACATACCCGAATCGGTGGCCGCAAACAGTTGTCCTGCATAAGGTGTACCGAATGGTGCATATGCCATGTCAAACACATATGGATTGGCCAAACCATTGACCGGACCGCCCATTGGGGCAAATGTAAAGCCAGTATCAAATGATTCGTGGATACCATCGCCTAGCGTACCAACCAAGATGTGGTCAGAGTTGTCTGGATCGATGGTTACCGACCAAACAGGCTGAATGAATTGGCCCTGTGAGTGCCAGGTATCTCCTCCATCAGTAGACTGGAAGAGCGCGCCTTCGCCGGCAATATTTGCACCAGCGTAGATGACGTTCTCATTGTTGGGATCAATTGCCAAAGCAATGATCTGACGCGTCGGAAGCGCGAGGAATTCCCAATTGCGTGCACCGTCACGTGAGCGCCAAATACCGCCTTTTCCGTCGGCCCAAATGCCGATGAATAGGGTGCCATCCGAAGCGCGTTCGATAGCAAACGTCCAGAGGTTGTTCAATCCGCGGTTCATGCGTGTCCAACAGTGACCACCATCATTTGAATACAGAATTCCGTAACCGTAGGTAGCGGCCCACATGTCGCCATTCGGAGCTACTACGATGTCCTGAATTACTGCACTCGTCATGAAGTTAGCTACTTGGTAAGCAACGTCTGGAATGCCGTCGAAATTGGTGTCGGTAATCACATAGATCCCTTCGCCAGGAGCGCCAGCATAAATTTCGCCCATCGGACCAGCCGTCATAGACGCAACGGTAAAGATTGGCAGATTTCCAATGGATACCCAAGCGTTGGTGATGAAGTTGTAGAAATACGCACCCGACTCACGGGCTCCAGCCAACAACTCACCATTTGGACCAGAACCAAGGCTTTCGATTGGTTCGTTGTCCAGCCCGGTTCCAAATTGAGCCCATGTGGCTCCGCCGAAGATGTAAACACCATCCGAATTGGTTCCAGCCAGAATTTCGCCGTTGGGACCGCGGAATAGTTCATTAATCTTACCAGTTGGTAAGCCTGAATTTACAGCCGTCCAAATCCCACCCTGGAATTTCTGAATCCCAGATGCTGCAGAACTTGCAAAGACTCGGTTGTTGTTTTCATCAAACACAACAGCAAGTACTTGCTCTCCGATGAACGGATTAGATCCGGCTCCAACGGTTGACCATAGTGCACCATCGTACACTTGGACACCACCGTGGGCGGCTGCGTACAAAAAGTCTGTATTATCGTTTAGATCAACCGTGACAATAAAGTCTCCGTTGGCCGAGATTGGGAATTCATACGTTCCACCTGGCCCCGTAACGGTTGATGCAAGAAAGTCGTCGTTCCCATCATATACACCAACGATGTTGTTGTCACGGTACAATTTAACGGTTACGCCTGCGAGTCCAGTTCCGGCTGGAGCATTTGGACCTACAACAGGATGAGTATTGTCATTAGTTACCGTAACAGTGTATTGAATTTGGTCTGAGTTGGCATCAACCGTAACGGCGGCATCTTTATCCAACATAAGATCGATGTAGTCAGGCTGAACTAAGACCGTTCCTTGAATCTTGTTGTCGGTCTCGGTCAAACATGAAATGCCTTCGTAGTCTAGCCATCCGTTAATTCCCAAGCTAGATACTGGAATCGTAACGCCTGTAAAGGGGTCAATCGGAATCTGCATTACAGAGCGGTGCGAGTCGCCATTAACGCCAAGCAAGCGGCCGTCGGGATGAAAGCCAAGACCTTCAACGTTTGGTACGTCTAGGTCTCCAATGTCGGTAGTGGCTCCGGTAGCTTTGTTAATAGTGATGAGGCGCGAGTCGTTACCATCATTATTTTGTATCGCATACATCACACCATTTCGAGTAGAGATGGCGATATCGTCAATATCCTGTAGGCCGTTTATTTTCTCAACTACGACATAGGTATTACCAGGTCCGAAGGCGTCGACAATCGCTGCTCCTGTGGCAATGTTAACCCGAATCAGCACATCGTCCTTTCCGACACGACGAACCGCAGCATACATTTTTTTTGTAAACGGGTCGTAAGCGAGTCCATCGATATCCAAGAAATCGATACTTCCTTGAGCGCCGTTGCCTGAGCCAAAGTTGCCAATAAATGTAAAGGCACCGGTTGAAATGTTGAGACTACCAAAACGTTTGTCATCAGAACCGTATAAAATACCTGTAGAAGTGTCTTGTGTAAGAGCTTCAATATGATCCGTCCCTGTCAGACCAATTGATAGTTCTGTAAACACTTCATTTAGCTTTGTTAGACCATCTGGGCTGTTGTTTCCAAAACCATCGTTGTCCGCAATCAGGTAGCAAAGCGCTTCGTCATTCGGATCTCCGTCGTTCATACAGAAACTGACATTCGAGATGGCGTTTACGGTTGAACCAGAGGTACCGTTTGGGTTACTCCATGTCGTACCCATTCCAGATAATAGTTCATTTCCTGCTTTTACAGTAAATGTATAACCTGATTTATCAATCGTGAATCCCACAAATTCCCCAGGCGATCCCACTTTGGGAATCCAATTTGAGAATGTGATGGTGACTCCGTTGACAACAACGGTAGAACCATTTACGCCAATTGCTGCGCCTTCCAACTTACACGCCACGATAGGCGCTTCATAGGTTGTGGATTCTGATTCAGCCGGTAGGGCTGCCAGAATAAAGGCCAAAACAACCAGGAAAGAGGCAAATTTGAACATATTTCCGAAAACGGGAATGATAGAACGCATAGTGATTTCGACAGACTTGAGCTGTTTGGTACCGCTTGTAAAAGCGTGATCAAATGGTGAGGGAGTCAAGTTGTGTCGCATTATGGAAGTAGTTTTGGTAAGGTCTTGCGCTTTTTTGCACAAGCGAATAGCGTCTTTCAAAAGCCGTGCCAGTCTCATTTTGAACTAAGCGACCCAAACGTTTCGAAAGGGCACGAAGGAGACGGTAAAAGCGAAAATCCCCCCCGAATAACCACTTCGAGGGGGATTTTCAAGAGCCATCTAGAGAGGCGTCCAGACGACATATCAAGGACAATTAAGACAGATCAGTGAAATCGTGGGAGTAACCAAGGAGGATTTCATAATCCACGATGTCTCGATCTCAATTGTTATTTCCAACTATTTCAAATGCCGTGCCAAAACTCGTATTTTTGCACAAAACCGTGTAAAATGGTTCAAATGATGTTTTCCCATCCCAAATGTGAGAGGAATATCAATTAAAGTGAGATATTTGTATCAAAGAGAGTCAATATCTATTTAAGGTTTAATTGACTTTTGCTATGGGCGCCAATAGCTTGCGAAGACTGCAGATTTTGTCATTCATTTATCCTTTTTGGACCTCGGATGCTCCGCGTTCTGTTTATCATTCTAGCAATAGTATCTGTCTCATTGGCCATTGTCCTGGGAGATTGGAGGCTTTACGTTTTAGCTGTAGTGCTTGTTGTTGCGGCTGCGGCAGTGATTACTGCAAAAATGAGGCGACGTCACAAAGATGCCCCAGGAGCATATATGCGCGCTCCAGAGCAACCTGAGGAAGACCTTGCCTCGCTTGGGATTGTAGATATCAAGCCCGCCCACTCGGCTTCAGGAGGCCCTAAACAAACGGAAGGAATTGACGGTGACTTCGATGATTTCACCGTTGGCGATTCGTATGAATTCAGCTCCAATCCGACTGATATTCCCATTGGATCTGCTGAGTCACCCGTAATTGGCAAACCTAGGACGATGGCGCCCCGGTCCCGAATTATGGTCTCAGAGGCATCGTCGCAGTCGTTCGCAGACGTTTTAATTCCCGCCTTGCATTCTCTACGCGCTTCCATCGATGCCAACACCGTATGTTTGCTTCGTCAGGAAGATATACCCCTTCGATACCATATCGAAGTGATGATTAGCCAGAATTCCTATGCCCGAAACGGAGGGTCGTATGCGGCTAAGGAGCCGATGTTGGCCGGACACAGAGCCTTGGTACCGGTCGTGTATCCAAGAGTAGGTCCAAACGGTTTCCCCAAAACGAAGCTAGGATACTACCACGAAAAAATTAATGTCCGCCAAGTCGCAATGGTGCCGGTGGTACCCAAGAAGTTTGGCGACCTTTTCATTTTGTTGGTGGATACAATGAATGATGTAGGTCTTGAAGCCGCTTCTGTACGAGTCTTACTCGAACAATATGCACGTTTGGTTTCAACCATTTTAGATACAGAAGCGGAAGGTGGATTGGCCGACCTCGATGCTACGCTTCCATTAAAACCTCGGCGAGAAATCATTACCGAAGAAATGGAAAGGGCGCGTTCTGAGCATCATCCTCTTTCGTTAGCATTGGTGCATTTCAACAGTGGGGAAGATGGTTCAGAAGATGTTTCTGAGCTTGAAAGTGCTTTTTACACTCGGTTAAAAAATGTTGCAGTCGATGCTAGAGTCGAGCGATTTGGTGAATTGACATACGGCGTTTTTTACCACGGCGCCAATCCTGGAATAGCGGCGTGGGCTAGTCGAATTCAAGAAGGTTTTCCAAAAGATCATGAGTCCTTTCCTGGTGGCGTGAGCGTTGGGGTAGCTGTGATGAATGATCGGCACCAAAACGCCGACGAACTGCGTTCTGACGTCACAGCTGCTCTTCAAGAGGCGTTTCAGTCCGGTGAGTGTATCATTGTCGAATAAGGAGTAGCGACATGATTTTTGTCACTATTGTATTGGATGGAGTAGGGATCGGCGAACAGCCAGATGCCGGTGCTTATGGGGATCAGGGTAGCGACACGCTAGGTCATGTACTTGAGCAAGAACGGCCCACCCTGCCTCACCTTGAGCGGATGGGATTGGGTTGCATCAGGCCATTTACGTCGATGAACGCCAATCCAAAACCAACTGCTAGCTTTGGGAAAATGACCGAAAGCTCAGCTGGCAAAGATTCTACAACCGGGCATTGGGAAATGGCAGGAATTCTTCTTGACGAGCCCTTTCCAACATATTCAAGTGGTTTTCCGGCCGATCTCATCTCCGCCTTTTGCCGAGCGACCAATGTTAGGTGCGTGTTGGGAAATCGACCCGAGTCAGGCACAACAATCATTGAGGAATGTGGGGAAGAACATCTAAAAAGTGGAATGCCGATAGTCTACACATCTGCAGATAGCGTTTTTCAAATCGCTGCCCACGTTGAGAAAGTGCCGTTAGAAACGTTATATACGTGGTGCGAAATCGCAAGAAACACCATTTGTGTTGGACCCCACAATGTGGGCCGAGTCATAGCGAGACCGTTCGAAGGCATTCCAGGGGCATTTCATAGGTTGTCGACTAAAAGAAAGGACTTTTCTAGGCTTCCACACCGCATTACCCTTCAGGAGACATTGCAAAAAGGGGGCATTCGTACCGTGTCGATTGGAAAAGTTGCAGATTTGTTCGGTGGCGTTGGTTTTGACGAAACTATCAAAACAGGGACAAACTCCATTGGGATTGATCAAACGATCCAAGCCATAAAACGAGCTGTAAAATCGAATCAGCGCACTTTTATCTGGATCAACCTAATCGATTTCGACCAGGAGTATGGTCATCGAAATAATCCAAAAGGATTTGCCTCGTCTTTGGAGGAATTTGATCGTTCTATCCCTGAATTATTGGGAAGCCTTCCCGAAGACGCACGATTAGTTATTACTGCAGATCATGGAAACGACCCTACAACTCCAGGTTCAGATCACAGCCGGGAATTCGTTCCGTTGTTGTATTATGGCGTGTCCGAAGTTGGCTCGTTGGGAACGCGTTCTACTTTTGCGGACCATGCAGCCACAGTGGCCTCCTATTTTAGAGTCGCCTTTCAAAGTGAAGGCACGGCTTTTTAGCTTTTAACGGATCTAGTCAAGCTCATGAAAATGATTTATCGCAATTCCTTTAACCTCCCATTTCGAGAAATAGCATGATACTGGGAAAAGTAATTGGTACGGTCTGGGCAACACGTAAAGACGAACAATTGCGCGGTCTAAAACTCCAAATGGTGTGTGAACTAGATCCTGACGGTACACAAAAAGACAAAGTGATTGTTGCCGTAGATAGTGTCGGTGCGGGAGTAGGGGAAACGGTTTTGTTCGTCCAGGGATCAAGCGCCCGGCAAACAGAAGTGACAAAAAACAAACCGATTGACGCTGTAATCGTGGCGATTGTTGATAAAATGGACATAGAAGGAAACCAATCGTGAATATTGGTCGGGTAATCGGAAATATTTGGGCGACCCCAAAAACGGAGTCACTCATTGGCCAACGGATGCTTTTCGTTCAGCCAATGACATTTTCAGGAGCGGACGTTGGAGGGAAAATTGTAGCACTCGATACCGTTGATTCAGGCGTCGGGGATACCGTAATCTATGTAAGTTCGACAGAAGCTACCATTCCATTCAAGCCCAAGATGATTCCTGCAGATGCCACGATTGTAGGCGTTGTTGACCAGGTAGATCACAAAAATGGGTCATGGAAGCCTCATTCTCGGTAGAGCGCCGCACGCCCTAGCCATTCTATCCAACCGTACTGCCTAACAATGGCACAAAGCGGAATGAATCCAATTCGACCGATTCAAAGGTGCTTTCGCCGGTCCGAACTACATGGGTCATGATCTGTTCTTCTCTGGGGCCCACCGGAATAATCATTCGCCCGCCACTCTTCATCCCTTCGGGCAATTTCAATTGCTGAAGGAGTACTTCCGGGACTTCTTGGGCACCAGCCGTAACGATGATACCATCAAAAGGGGCCATCGAACTCCAGCCTTGCATGCCGTCTCCGAACATGGTCACAATTCTGTAACCCAGACTTTTGAGAAGTGGGTTAGTGCGTTCGTACAGGGCTCTCATTCGTTCAATGGAAAACACCTTTGCCCCCATTTCATACAGGACTGCCGCCTGATAACCGCTTCCTGTTCCGATTTCTAGAATCCGTTCATCACGTTTGGGCGCCAGAGCTTGACTCTGCGTGGCAACCGTGAACGGTTGCGAAATGGTCTGTTTAAGACCAATGGGCAGGGCCTCGTCGTTGTACGACCGGGCGTGAAAAGCCTGATCTACAAACATGTGACGAGGAACTCGGTTAATGGCGGCCAACACTCTTTCATCCACAATTCCCTTTTCACGCAGCTCAATAACGAGTCGGTTTCGTCTGCGTTCAAATTTCCAATCTTCGTTCATGGGGAATATGGCTTAGGCTAAGCTTTGGCAGGCGGAATGGTGTCGGCATCGGCTGCCAAGCTAGGTGCTAGCGCCTCCAAAATATACTCGTCTAGAAGACTAAGACTTATATCTGATTTCAAAACCCCGTTGCTAGCTATACTTATTTGACCAGTTTCTTCTGATACTACGATCACAAATGCGTCCGTTAACTCGGTAAGGCCAACCGCAGCGCGATGACGCAGCCCTAGTTTGCTACTAAGTCTCATGCTGGTTGAAACCGGTAAAATGCAGCGAGCTGCTTCAATCTGGGTGTCCCTAATGATCACAGCGCCATCGTGAAGTGGGTTTTGGGCATAAAAAATAGTTACCAAAAGGTCCCTACTAATTTGGGCATTGAGCTGTGCACCTGTTTCGATGTAACTACGAAGACCCGTGGAGCGCTCAAACGCGATCAAAGCTCCGATTTTTCGCGTGCTAAGGTCTTCGATCGCCAAAACAATTTCTTCGATTCTCACTTGTTGCGCCGGGGAACGCATGAAACGTCTTACTAGTGGATTCAGACCGAGTAGAAGTAAAAGCCGTCGTATTTCAGGTTGAAACAGAATAATGACGGCGAGGACAAACACTTTTGAAATGGAGCCAAAGAGCGCCTTTAGAATCGTCATATCGGCGGCAGTTACCAATAACTGGACGATATACAGGGCAATGATTCCCGCAAAAAGCTGAACGGCAATCGTACCCCGCATCAACTGGTAAAGTTTGTATAGGACGTACGCCACCAACCCGATCTCTACGAGGTCGACAACACGTATCGGTATGACCCAATTAAATAGTGTCAAGGCCGTTCAGGCTGATTGATTTGGTTGATTCTCATTCTATAATACGTCATCTACAACTTTGAGGTACGTCTAGTTGCGTCGAGAGCGCCAAGGAACTGCTTTGTTTCGTAAACATCATGAGTTCGCACCAAGGAAGCACCAGAAGCGATACCCACGGCTGTTACCCCTAGTCCTCCAAGAAGGCGTTGGTTAGGAGGAGGAATGTCCCCATTTTCGGAAAGGATCTCGCCGATCGTGCTCTTTCTGGATACTCCGATCATTAGCGGCCAGCCCAACGATTGAAAGTGATTCAAGTCGGATATCAGCCTCAAATTGTCATTGACATTTTTGCCAAAACCAAATCCAGGGTCCAAAATGAGTTGGGTACACCCACTTCTTTGGGCTGTTTCTGCAGCATGTTTTAGATCTCGGAAAACTACCTCAACGATATCGAGCTCCGATGCGTCATGTGAGGTTGAAGGCTTGTCGGCTCCTGGAGCCATGTCGTTGGTAATCCCAGTTGAGTTGATCACATGGGGCATGTCCCCTGGAAGACCCACTGAATGCATTAAGATCAATGGTGCGTTAAACGTTGCACAGACTCCAGCCAATTTTGGGTCGAAACGAAGTGATGTGATATCATTAATCATGTGAGCGCCCGCCTCGAGAGCGGCATGGGCTACTTCGCTTCGAAAAGTGTCCACAGATATCCAGACATGTGGTTGAGACTTTACGACTTCAACAACAACCGGTACGACTCGTCGCAATTCTTCTTCAAGCGATACCAATTCAGCTCCTGTCCCATAGATCGTTCCTTTTGGCCTGGAAGACGCACCGCCGATATCAATGAGCCGCGCTCCTTCTTGACTCATTTCATTGGCGCGCGCGGTAGCGCGCGCCACATCCAAATACTTCCCTCCGTCTGAGAAAGAGTCAGGCGTAACATTGAGCACGCCCATTATGTGCGCCCCTCCTAATACAGGAGTGCGACAATCCAAAACGTGGTCTCGGTTTCTAAGAATGTACGGGTCATGCTTTTTTTGCATCACAATTGCACGAATACAATGATAGGCAAAAGATAGCGATCAAATTCTGGATCCATGTGCGAAAACAGGCATTAAATCCATACAATTCAAAGACATCAATCCAGTGCAACTTTTGAGCACTGCGGCCTCTTTATATTTATGCCGATCCGTTTTCCCCGAAATAGCGAAACCAGATGGCCTCCGGCCTTAGGCCCTCTAACGGTAATACGGGATTTCAAGGCAAATCCTGTGGGTACTCAAGTGGCGGTTCTTCGGGGGTTACTTGCCCGTGCTGCCCATACTGAATGGGGAAAACGTTACCACTTTGCCGAGGTGGCTGAGACCAACGATCCCATGAAGGTGTATCGAGAGCGGATGCCCATCAACTCGTATGAAGCCTTTCGTACTGATATTGGACGAATTAGAAACGGCGAAAGTGATATTACATGGCCGGGTACCTTTCAGCACTTTGCCATTTCATCCGGAACAGCCTCGACTGGCAAAATCATTCCGCTGTCTGTCGAGATGCTCAACATTAATAGGCGTTTTACCCTGTCAGTGGCTCTCTCTTATTTCGAAGCAACCACCGACCCTTCTTTTTTCATGGGGAAGTTATTATCCATCCCGGGCCGAATAGAAGAGGATCCTCTTCATCCTGGAACCATGATAGGTGAGGTCAGCGGATTACAGTTTTTATTTGCTCCCTGGGCGATCAAGAAATTTTATCAGGCCGTTCCGCAGGAGATCCTTTTTTTACCGAATTGGGATAAGAAATTGGATGCCATGGTCCAGCATACTCTAAATACGGATGTTCGGGCTATTGCTATGGTCCCGTCATGGGCCATCGTGCTTTTCAAAAAGTTGATTGCGGCGCACAATGTTGCAACGGGTAATAGTGCTTCTACCGTTCGAGAAATATGGCCTAATCTTCAGGTGTTCTTTTCGGGGGGCGTAGCCTTATCGTCATATCGAGCTTTGCTTGAGCACCAAGTTGGAGGACCTCTCGACTTTATGGAGAGTTATGGCGCATCGGAGGGATATGTATCCTTCCAGGACGATCCTCGCTCTACCGATATGTTGGTACACCTAAATTCGGGCGTGTACTTCGAATTTGAACCCATCGACGGATCGGGTTCCCGGGTGTCGATTGATGGAGTAGAAACCGGGGTTAAATATCGAATTTTCGTATCCACTTGTAGCGGTCTTTGGGGATATGAAGTAGGAGATGTAGTCAGATTTACTTCGATCAAACCACACCGAATGGTTGTGGCAGGCAGAACGAATGAAATGCTGGATAAATATGGTGAGGCCGTTTACGGAGACGAGGCCCGAACTGCCTTGGGTAAAGCGTGTGAAGCTACTGGAGCACAGTTTTCTAATTTTCATATCACTTCTCTTCCGGTTTCCGCTGCCTCCCTCCCCGGCCACGAATGGTTAATCGAATTTGAATCTGAACCAACCGATCTTGATGTTTTCTCTGGAGTAATTGACGATCATCTTCAAGCGGTTAATCGACATTATGTCATTCGCCGGGAGGCGGGGGCATTTCGAAGTCCCACTATTTCACCTCTCCAGGCAGGAACGTTCCATAGTTGGCTCAAATCAACGAAAAAAATGGTTAGTGCTCAGACTAAAGTCCCAAGAATGAGCGAAGAAAGAGAAATTGCTGATGCCCTTCTGAAAATTTCGGGAAACAATACGTAACAAGAGGATATAAAGTGTTTAGAACCACATGCTAGGGGAACAACCACCGACCTTTCCTCGTGCATGAGGGCCGTTAACCCGGGCATTGTCACTCGTATCCCGTTTACAAGTGATAGATCTAGTAAAAGCTAACGCTTACCGAAAAGCTACCACGAATTCAGATAGAGGAAGGGGAGTATGTACGTCCCACGCCAGCAACGCATGCTGGACCAGTACCTGCAGGAAATTGGTCAAATCCAATTGTTGACTCCGCAGGAAGAGGTCACACTCGCACAGGCTATTAAGTCCGGCGACCAAAACGCTTTGCATCGCCTTACGCGTGCAAACTTACGTTTTGTCGTTTCTGTTGCAAAGAAGTATCAAGGTCAGGGGCTAACTCTCGCCGACTTGATAAATGAAGGAAACTACGGCCTCATCAAAGCGGCCCAGCGGTTTGACGAAACGCGTGGTTTTAAATTTATTTCGTATGCCGTTTGGTGGATTCGCCAAGCTATCCTGCAGGCTTTGGCTGAACAAAGTCGGGTAGTTCGATTACCGTTGAACCGAATTGGAACGATTTCCAAAATTCGCAAAACAAGTGCTCGTCTCGCTCAGACCCACGAGCGCCAGCCCAATATTGAAGAGTTGGCCATTGAATTGGAAGTGGATGTGGAAAAGGTTCGTGAGGCTATGCAGCACACGGGTCGCCATTTGTCTATGGATGCTCCGTTCAACGAGGATGACGATAACAGTTTGTTGGATGTCCTTCCTGATGATGAAGACACCAAACCAGACGATTCCCTGATGGATGAGTCGCTCAAGATTGATATTGAGCGGGCCTTAAATCTGTTGCATCCTAGGGAAGCTGAAATTACACGACTCTATTTTGGAATTGGTCGAGAACACCCATTAACGCTCGAAGAAATTGGACAACGGTTCGGTTTAACCAGGGAGCGAGTGCGTCAGATCAAGGAAAAGGCCCTTCGCAAACTGCGACAGAAACATCGCAGAGAAGAGTTGCAAATGCACATCGGCTAAGTGGTCTTCGGATTTAAAAGGCGGCTTCCCGAATGGGAAGCCGCCTTTTTTTGTGCTCTAGTTTAGATTTTGGAGCATCGGCTAATTCTTTCACAAACTGCAGGTTGTCATTTACTATTTTAAGTAGATGGAGCAACATTTTGGCAGACATATTAACGAGTTGGAGGCCATTGTCTCGTTTTTAGAACGTGCGGTTCTTCAACTTGGTCTTGATGCTAAAACTACGTTTTTTGTGAATATGGCCGTTGAAGAATTGTATACCAACATGGTGAAATACAATGGAGACGGTAGGGGCGACATCTTGATTGGGGTTGAAACAGATGCAGAATCTGTAATCATCCAATTAGTCGACTTTGACTCCAAGCCATTTAATTACGCTGATCGGGCCGAAGTAGATATAGACGCCTCGTTGCATGACCGAAAGCCCGGAGGGCTCGGAATTCACCTCGTAAAACGGTTTATGGATGAGGTGAGTTATCAGTATAAAGACAGAAAAACCAGCATTAGGCTGGTAAAAAATCTCAAAACAATGCTTGAAATAGTACAAGACGCACCTAATTCCATTCGGTTAAGCGGGCGCTTGGATGTGGTCCAATCCGAAAAGGCGTTCGCCACTTTTATCGACTGGGTTTCTGGTCCTCTCGTCTCCAGTCCTGGTATCTGTTGTTTTTGCCCAAAGTGAAAAACATACAAGGGCGTGGCTCGGAACTGGATTTGATACGGATCAGGAATTGCTTGGGTTGTTGATGGGAGGAGAATTCTCTCAGTCGAAAATCGGAAATTATCTCACGACCCTAAAAGACCATTTTGACGGTACTATCGTAGCCGACATGTTTTGCCTGATTCGAATTCGCATCGAGCTATCTGTTCGGGCAAAAGGGGTATTAATGATGAGAGAAGCTGGATTTGAGCCCAAGCCGGACGAGTCCTTAGATGCCAAGTTTGTTGAACTTCGCTACTTAGAAAAAGCGATAGGTAAAACGGGTTTGCTTGCCATCGAACCCATTCATAAATGGTCCGGCCAAGACTTATGGCAGCTTAACATGCTGACCGATTAATTAGCGCCACCCACTACTTTGGAAAAATCAGACCCAGGTTCGATTACAAATCGTCAATAGGGTGATTAATACGTTTACGTCGGGCGGCAGCTGCCACAGTTATGGCGGCAATCAATAGAAGAGAAACCATCCAAGCAGCTGTTTTAAACGCGGAGACTTCCTGAGCAGCATTTGAAATCCCGATCATGACTTGCCGATCGGTCGTGGCTTCACGCTCAGCCATGTTGGCTGCCGATACGTCTTCGGAGGTCGTATTTGTCGAAATAGATTTAACCATTTTGCCTGCGTGGACAGAGTAAACCTCAGCAAAATCAAAAGGCTTTATCAGCAGGATAAGCAGGAAAACAATGGTGCCGAGTGCGGCAATGACCTTTTTCAATTCGATTCTCCGATGGATGAGCATCGCGGAACATGGTCCGCCTGACCGAATGGTACAAAAAAGTTCTCACACATGCGAAGAACTTGTGAAGGGGTTTAGCAAAAGCACAAACGTCGCCCTTCAAAGTTGGAAAGCGGTCAAGAAGTGTGGTGGGGATTGGCCTTAGCGAGCGGTGGTCTCTAACAGTTTTTGGACAATGTCGCTGGTTTGTTGGGTTAGATCGACGGCTATTCCATTCTGTTGATGCACTATAACTCCTTCCTCATTCAGGACAGTAATAATGTTGGAATGAGCAAATTCTCCGTCGGGCATTTTTTGATACCTAACTCCTAACAGGGCCGCTATTTCGAGTACGTCGTCGCTGCTGCCCGTTAACAGATTCCAGTTGCTTTTTGCAAGGTTCATTTTCGTTGCATATGCCGCCAGAGTGGATACATCATCCCTTTCGGGATCGATGGACACGAGTACAAATCCGATTTGTCCGTTCGCTTTTTTCTCAATTTCTTTCATCGCAGCGACTATCCTCGGGCAAGACATTTCGCAGGACGTATAAGTCATGGCAACCACCTGGATACGTCCTACCAAGGCCGACAAATTCAGAGCGGTAGCATTTTGATTGTGCCAATTGGACTCTACTTGATAAATCGAATAATCACCTGCGCCTGGAGCGTCCGATTCCAAAACCATCGGCATGGAATCATGCTGGGAGGCATCATGAGATTCTTTTTCAGAACATGAAATGGAGAAAAGACTAATCAGAGTTACAATTAAAAAACGCATTTTATAAAGACCTTACAGTTCGAAAACCTAGGTTAGAGCCGGAATATGAGGCGCTGATGCTACCCCGAAAGGCAAAGCGCATAAAGGCAGTATAATCAGTGAAATCGGAAGCTCCTACAACGCCACTTCCGCAAAACAATTTGCGCTCCAAATTGGCGTCAGCTCTTGATTCTCCAGTGATTAGTGCTGAATTGAAATCTAACACCCATTCCCAAACGAGTCCGTGAAGATCACGAACTCCCCAATAATTCCCTTCAGATTGACCGACTTTTGGCAATGGGTTTGGTTGGGGTTGATTTGTGAGAATTAGGAGGTTTCGTTCAAAGTCCTCTTCGTCTTTGCCCCGAGGCGAGTTTTGGCCGGCACCAGCTACGTATTCCCACTCAGCCACAGTGGGCAGCCGGTTTCCTTTTGATTTTGCAAAGGCTTTTGCGGCGAACCAAGAGACTCCGGTTACGGGTTGATCTACACCAACTGTACCCAAATCGGTATCCCCTGCCCAGTTTATGAGGTATGAGGACTCAGCAAATAAGGGAGAAACATAGGACCTCTGCCATTTAGGATGCGCCATTACGAATGTCAAAAATTCTCCGTTTGTGACAGGGTTTTCGTCGACGAAAAACGCTGAAACGGCCACTCCGTCTACGTCTCCTCCATTATCATACAGCGCTTGATATTTGCCAGCTGCAATCAAGACCATTCCGTCGGGGACGACAGTCCTCGCGGTTTGTCTAGCATAAAGGGCTGCTGATGGTAAAACCATCAGCAGCCCCATCCACAATATCGTGTTGCAATATTTCAACTAGTAGTCCGGTTATTCAACTAATGTTGTGACCGAACTTTTGCAACTTGAGCGGGAGTCATTTCAGTCCCTTCGTTGCCAAAGGAATTCATGACATAGGTTAATACGTTGGCAATTTGTTCGTCGGAAAGATTCACGCCGGGCATAACGCCATTGTAGGTCACTCCATTCACTTCAATCGGGCCAGATCTACCGTTGATCACAACGTTTGCAGCTCGATTAGGATCTGCCATGAGAAAGTCAGATTCGGCAAGTGGAGGAAAAACTCCAGCAATTCCTTTCCCATCGGCCTGGTGACAAGCGGCGCAATTGGCAGCAAAAATGCGACTTCCCTCTACCATTCGTTCTGCTTTGTTCTGCGCAACTAAGGCTGCAGGAGCATCCCCGTCGATGTCCTGAATACCACCACCTTCGGGTAAGTAAACACTTTCAGATTGAAGCCCAGAATAGATTTCAGGCTTGGCATCGCCGGTGACGGTGATCATAGCCAAGGCGCCCTTGTTGAAGGCTCTGAAAATAGAGTGGTCAACGATAATGAAAGTACCTGGAACGTCTACGGTGAATTCAACCATAGCCGATCCGCCAGCAGGAACTAGAGTAGTTTGCACATTCTTGTTAGCAATTGATCCGCCTTCTTGGTACGCAAGGTCAAATATTTCACCGATTACGTGGAAGGAAGACACCAAATTTGGACCACCGTTACCAACATAAAGGCGAATGCGGTCTCCCACGTTAGCAGTTAGCGCTTTGTCGCCTGTTGTACTCCCGACAGATCCGTTAAAGACGACGTAGTCAGGCGTTTCAAGCAGGGCCTTTGACATATCAAATGGTTGCAATCCGGCAGCGCCGTATGCGCCTTGAGTGTAAAACTCACTCTGCATGACATAGTATTCTTGGTCGACTGGGGGTAAACCTTCTTTCGGTTCAACCAAGATGAGCCCGTACATGCCGTTGGCAATGTGCATTCCTACCGGTGCAGTCGCGCAGTGATAAACATAAAGACCGGGATTCAAAGCCGTGAATGAAAACACAGTACCTTTCCCTGGCGCAGTAAATGAAGAGGCAGCGCCACCACCTGGGCCTGAAACGGCATGCAAGTCAATATTGTGCGGCATTTTTGAGTCTGGGTGGTTGTTCAGATGAAATTCCACCTGATCGCCTTCGCGAACTCGAATAAACTTACCCGGGACTTCGCCACCAAACGTCCAAAATGTGTAATCTACACCGTCTGCGAGGCGCCGAACGACTTCTTTAGTTTCTAACTCAACAATCACCTTTGTTGGGTAATTACGAGCGATAGGCGTCGGAACTACCGGCGCGTGGGTCAAGATTGCGTTTTCCTCACCTTTCAGCGTTTCAGATTGGCAACCTGAAACAGCTGAAAAAGCGAAGGCCATAAATAGCAAAAGCACGCTTCGGCCGATAATTGATTGAAAGTAAGTCATGATGTCTTCTGAAAGTGGGGTTGAATGGACTCTTTGTTACCCAGCGAAATTGCAGTGGTGATTTAAACCCTGCAATCGGCGAGATAGGATAAAAATAAGAAGACAAATTACTCCGAAATATAATGGTATCCCTCACTCGGAGGTCGGTTTTGTCTTACCATTCAAGCGAGGGATTACCCTACACTGGTGAATGTATTCAATTACAGATCAGAAGGTGGTATGTTAGCATAGTTTTCTGCAAATTACCGTCAGGAAGAAAGTTGGACGATGATTCCCTCATGACATTAAAGTTGGCAAATATCTATGTCTTGGATAAAGAATGCATTTATTGATATCGCAGTAACGGCCGTTATTTTAGCGTACGCTTTTACAACCGCGATTTGGGGGTGGTGGATTATCGCCATATATACACCGCTTATGCTTCTATTGAAGGTGTTCGCACTTTCAGGTGCTGCGTCAAACGTTCAAAGAAAAGCGGATAGTGTACCTAGTTGGTTTTATCATGTCTTATACGGCGTTAATGTGGCTCTATTGCTGTACTCTTCCTTTGTCTACGCTGCTATTGGTTGGGCCGCAATCTGGATTCTTTCCACGATCGCAGAATCTCAAAGCCGCCCTCAAAAAAAGAAGTAATCATTTTCGAATAGGCGCGTCGTGCTCACCAATTATTACACACTTCGCGCTCTTATCGAAGAGTGGGGCCCCCGTCTCGCTGGCGCTGTTGTCGTAGAAGGGTATTCCCAACACAAAGGAAGCTTGATTCTGGTATTCGAAACCTCAGAGGGGGCCCAGTGGTCACTCAATGCTTCTGTACAGGCACCGCTCAGACACTTGTTCATGTATTCGGGATCCAATCGATGGCGCAAAAACGTTGTAGACGTTTTTGCGCCACTTCGGAATCAGCAAGTGGCGGGAATAGAATTGGCGCAGAGGGACCGAATGGTCATTCTCAGGCTAACCTCAGGAGATTCAGTCCATTTTGCCATTTACGGACCTCGTGCCAATGTTTTTTTTAGGCATGGCCCAAATAAGACTCTTTCGTCATTTCGAGGTTCGAATGCTGCGATACCGGAATTGAGAATCGCGCCCCCACCACCAACACCTGAGGAAATCGAGGCGCATCTGTCCAAGGGAAAACATTTAAAAACATTGGTCCCACTTTTCCCTAAGGCACTAATTGAAGAGTTGTGGAGCAGGACAGGCCCAATAGAGGATCCTCAGATTCTGTCCGCTTCGATTCTACAAATGTTGGATGAGCTTGATAGTCCCAAATCATTGGTTTATTGGGGTGAGGGGCGCATTCCATTTTTTTCAACCATATTTCTGAGTTCTCTAGGTCTTGAACCGGAAGAATTTGAATCGGTCGACCAGGCTGTTTGTGTCTGTGCACGGCGGAAAATGGCCGTCACGCGATTCTCAGGGTTGTATGATCCCTTGCTTAAATCTATCAAGGTTAGAGCGGTGGGAGCTCGGAAGAGCCTTGGCAAGGTAGTTTTGGAATTGGACAAGCCCAGTCGAGCTGACCTGCATGAAAAAATGGGCCACTTACTCATGGCGCAGCCTAGACTGTATACCCCCGGCAGCCTTCACGTTACCGTACCAGATATAATTTCTGAAGGCCCGGACGTGTTGATCGTAATGGACCCCAATCGTTCCGCAATTGAGAACGCTGGCCGCTACTATGAAAAAGCCAAAGCAGCACGCGCGGCTCGGGAAGTGTCGTTGGAGCGACTACAGTCTTTGCAAAAAACGGCTGCCGACCTCGAAAAACTGTTAGATGAGGCGTTACATTTAGACACCGTAGAAAACGTAACGAAGTTCCAAACAAAACATGAAACCTGGTTGAGAGCACTTCGAGCAAGTCCCGATGATCCAGATATCGTCCCTTATCGACGTTATGTCTTGGATGACGGGTACGAGGTGTGGGTCGGAAGAAATGCAAAACAAAACGACCAATTGACCCTGCGAGACTCACGGAAGTATGATTTGTGGCTCCATGCCCGTGGTGTGGCGGGCTCTCATACCATTCTTAGGCTTCGAGGCCGAGAGGATAAACCTTCCAAGAAGATCATAGAACAAGCAGCTGCCATCGCAGCGTGGCACAGCAAGGCTCGCCCTAGTGCACTTGTCCCTGTTATTGTTGTCGAGCGCAAATACGTCCGAAAACCGCGAAAAGCCCTTCCTGGCGCAGTCTTAGTTGAGCGCGAAAAAGTAGTCTTGGTTGCCCCCAAACTTCCGGAATAAGACTCTTTCAGGTCAGTTTTTACCCGAAAAAATGTCAATGGAGGGTTCTCCTGTCACTTCCAGCATGCCAAGAGCGCCTTTATTCATTGCTCGAAAAATAGAGTGGTCTACCAACATATACGTGCCGGGTACTTCCACTTTTAACTCCACGATCACAGCCCCACCCGCTGGTATCAGGGTTGTTTGTATCGTTTCATGAGTAGGGAATGGCCCCCCTTCGCCGTAGACCACGTCAAACATTTCTCCAATAATGTGAAACGATGAAATCAAATTTGGGCCGGCATTTCCTACAAACAATCGGATCGTCTCACCAACTTTTGCCTTTAGTGCTTTTTCACCAGTCATAGAACCAACAGACCCGTTAAAAACGACATATTCTGGATCTTCGGAGAGTGCTTTTGTCATGCTAAACGGCTGAAATCCTTGCTGGCCATATGGTCCAGTCGTGTAGAATTCACCCTGCATCACGTAATACTCTCTGTCAACTTTTGGAAGCCCACCTTTAGGTTCAACCAAGATCAACCCGTACATGCCGTTGGCAATATGCATTCCTACTGGCGCGGTTGCACAGTGATAAACGTATAGACCCGGATGAAGGGCTGTAAAAGTGAACGAACTAGTTTCGCCTATGGGTGTGACTGAGGCCTTTCCACCTCCATGAGGTCCAGTGACTGCATGAAGGTCAATATTGTGGATGAAGAAATTGTCAGCATGGTTATGCAGCTCAAATTCAATTTGATCGCCTTCACGTACTCGAATGAATTGACCCGGTACCTCTCCACCAAAGGTCCAAAAGCGATATTGAACTCCGGTATCGAGTAATCCAAATTTCTCGATGGCATCCAATTTTACATGCACTGTAGTGCCGTAGTCTCGGCGAATAGAATCTGGAACAGCAGGCGCGTGGGTTAGGACTGCCGTTTCGTCTCCCTTAAAAGACGCTGGGTGATCGCCTCCAATTATCGTGTCACAACGTACAAGACTCAGCGAAAAAAGAGTGGCAAGGGCGATATTTCGCATGACCGTCTAGGTTAGGTACATAATTTTTGTAAGGACATTCACTCCGTCGCGTAAAAGAAAGAAGAGTAATAAGTCCGAAAACTAATATCGGTTTATCTGAGGAAACAGTTAAATAGAATTGAATGAAAAGGTCATTCTTCCGTAAGATTTACGACAAATTGGGCTTGATTGACGTAGCAGATAACGGCTGGCTTTGTACCTTTGTCCTTCTTTCAAACACGCAAAACATGATCTTATGACTTGGTGGGAATCCATTCTACTGGGCTTAATACAGGGAATTACCGAGTTTCTCCCGGTATCCTCGTCCGGGCACCTTGTTCTGGCCCAACATTTCTTGGGTCTTGATGCCGCTGATTCTGATGTTTTGTTTGAGGTGATGGTTCATTTCGGAACCATTATGAGCATTTTGTGGGTGTACCGCTCACGGATTCTGAATCTAGTTCAAGGTTTTGTCCAAAGTGCCATTCATCCCACGGACTGGGAAAAGGCGTATAAATCAGAAGAACACTTTCGAATGGGCATTCACATTCTGATTACGATGATTCCAACCTTTACCGTTTATGCCATTTGGGGCGGTGCAATTGAGGCCGCTTTTTCTTCTCCGCGTTTGGCCGCAGGAATGCTTTTGGTGACGGGTGTCCTACTCATTTTGACTAGACTGGTTAAAGCGCCCACGGGAGCAGTGACCGCGCCCAAAAGTTTTGTGATCGGATGCGCCCAAGCTTTTGCCATGATTCCAGGGATTTCCAGATCTGGATCGACGATTTGTGCCGCGCTTTATCAAGGCGTGGATCCGGAGAAAGCAGCCGATTTTTCTTTCCTGATGTTAATCCCAGTGGTTATAGGCGCTACAGTTTTTAAAATTGCCGATGCATTTTCTGCAGCGGCCGTTGCGGACTGGGCTATCTTATTATTAGGGACATTGATTGCTTTTGTCTCTGGGATTGCAGCAATTCGTCTCGTGCTGGACTTTGTCCGCCGCGGTCGCCTTCAATACTTCGCTTTCTACTGTTTTTTAGTCGGTGGATTGGGTCTGGCTTTACTTTAGGACCAAGATCCAAGGTTGCAAGCTACCAACCTCTTTAAACTCTCTGTCTCATTTTGATAATTTTCCCTTAAGGTTCCGTTTCAGCGCCCGATAACGGTTGTGGATGCCATTCACAGAGGGTGAACTATGCATTCGGATGTCAAAACCATCCAACCGAACTTTCAAGGACTAGTTTAATGAAATATCGCATTTTCGTAGTTGACGATGACAGGCATTATGCTCGAATGCTCAGCTACCGACTGGATAAAAATGCGAACTACCATGTAAAGGTATTTCACAGCGGAGACGAAGTGCTCAAAAGTTTGGATGAAAAACCAGATTTGATGCTTCTAGACATCATGATGCCAGGCATTGATGGGGTTGAAGTGCTTCGTCGAATGGTGACTCGTCATCCAGAAATTCCCGTTATCATGGTTTCGGCACAGGGTGTAATTGACACCGCCGTGGAAGCAATGAAAATTGGCGCTTATGACTATATCACTAAGGGTCAGGATGATTTGGTTAAGCTCGATTCAATCGTTCGGAATGTCTTAGAGAAGGTGTCTTTGGAAAGAGAAGTCGACAGTCTTCGATCCGAAGTGAGTGAAAAATATCAAGTTGGTGGGATGATTGGCGAATCACCTTCGATTACCAATGTCTATCGAATGATCGAAAAGGCCACTCGGGGAGACCTGATGGTGGCAATTCAGGGTGAAAGTGGAACGGGTAAGGAATTAGTAGCCAAAGCCATTCATTACGCCTCAGGACGTAAGCGCGGCCCATTTGTGGTTGTGAACTGTGCAGCAATTCCACGAGATTTGATGGAAAGCGAGTTCTTTGGACATGAAAAGGGGTCCTTTACGGGCGCCTATGCCCGAAAGATCGGCAAATTTGAACAGGCCGATGGGGGCACCATTTTTTTAGATGAAATTGGCGAATTGGACCTCGACCTCCAAGCCAAATTGTTACGAGCGCTACAAGAGGGAGAAATTACACGGGTCGGCGGAAGCGACACTATTGATTTTAGCGCACGCGTAATCAGCGCCACAAATAAAGATGTGGTTCAGATGATTCGCGAACACAAATTTAGAGAAGATCTGTATTATCGGCTGTTTCAGTTTCCCGTTCCGTTACCTCCACTGCGGGAACGAGGACAAGACTTGCTGCTGCTTTCCAATTATTTTTTCCGCGAATTCACCAAATCGCACCCCGAATTCAAAGGTAAAAAACTTTCAACGGAAGCAAGAAGAGCTATTGCAGCCCATTCTTGGCCAGGAAACATTCGCGAACTGAAAAGCGCCATCGAACGGGCAATCCTATTGAGCGACGAAGCCGAAGTAAGCGCAACAGATTTAATGATATCTGATCTTGGCACGATATCGCCTTGGTCGGAACGAATGACACTCGCGCAAGCGGCAGAAACCAGTTTCTCTGCACCTCGAGTCGAAAAGACGCAACCTGAATCCCATTCAGTAAGTACACCCTATTCCGGAAACGACTTTGACGAAGAAGACATTTCTCTGGAAGACGGCGATGGGGGCATCGTATCGCTTGAAGAACTTAAGCAGCGCGCTGTGGAGCGTGCATATCGGCTTTGCGATCACAACGTGGATCGTGCGGCTGTTGAGCTTGGGATCGGAAGAGCCACCATGTATCGATTACTGCGAAAGTTCGATATTATGGATTAACCCCTGAGCTCATTTTCAGCGAAGTAAACTCCCACGTTTCTTGACACTCAAAGAGGGAGCGCTCAATGCGACTGACTGAATACGAACGATCTGTTCAACGAGATATTGAAAAGTGGCAGCACGGCGATGCCTCGTTAGTGGCGCAGGCCATGAACTGGGCCATGGCTCCGATGGATTGGGTAATTGAGCGAGTTGTACCGGACGAGGTTATCGATCAAGTAGATAGATCGATCTCAAAATTCTTGTCCCTATTAAATGAAGGCTCCACGTGGACGTACGATCCCATTGAAGTGCTTAAATCGGCCAAGGCAAGGGGCGTTGATGTAAAGACCATTGCGGACTTGCAAAGCGCCGACCTAGCTACTTTAGATGGGCTTTCCAAAAGTTATTTTTCCGAAAATGCCATAATGGCCGCGGTCGAGGGCGGAGGAACAGGACTCGGTGGAGCCGTTTTGATTGCAGCGGATATTCCACTTTTATTTGGAATTAACCTACGTTTGATTCAACAAATTGGAGCGGCGTACGGTTTCGACGTAAGTGGCCCAGCACATGGCCCATTGGTTTTATCCATATTTAACGTCGCGGCGTCAGGATCAAGAGAGTCTAAAAACGCATCTTTGCGTGAAATTACGGTGGCAGCAGCGGCTTTAGCGCACTCTTCGGATTATAAAGGCCGCGTAAGCGGGACATTTAGAGATCAGAATCGTCATTTACCTCGCGAAATTGCAAAAAATATCGGTGGAAGGAAGATCGCCCAGATGATTCCTATCGCTGGAGCAGCAATTGGTGCCGGAATCAACTATTGGTTCACAACAGAAACTGCTGAAACCGCATTTATGCTGTTCCGCGCGCTGTATATTGAGCGTAAAGAGCGCCTCTAGCTCAATCACGGCCTCCGGGCTGAATCATCGCAAGCATTCGAATGCCACTTGTCGCTATTGTGGGTCGCCCTAATGTGGGCAAATCCACCTTTTTCAATCGTCTAACTGAAGAACGCCATTCCATCGTACACAACGAGCCTGGGGTAACCAGGGACCGTATATACGGCCATGTTGAGTGGGGAGGGCGCGTTTTTTCCATTGTGGATACGGGTGGGTTCGTTCCCAACTCGGCCGATCGTTTTGAGGCCGCCATCCGAGAACAAGTTCACTTGGCCATCCAAGAAGCAGACCTGATTTTATTCGTCAATGACGTGACAACAGGGGTTACTGATCTGGATCAAGAAATGGCATCGGTATTGAGAAAGTCCGATCGTCCGGTGTTGGTAGTAGGAAATAAGGCGGATAACGACGAGAGGCGCTGGGACGCGCATTCGCTTTACGAACTAGGATTCGACCATGTATATGCGCTGAGCTCAATTAACGGAATGGGCACCGGCGACCTTCTTGATGCGGTTAATAAGTTATTGCCGGAAAGTGAACCTGAAGTAGAGGATTCTCGGACTAGGATCGCCATTATTGGCCGGCCAAATGTTGGAAAATCCTCTTTAACGAATGCATTATTAGGCACGGAACGTTCAATAGTAACGGAAATAAGCGGTACGACCAGGGATTCGGTCGATTCCGTCATGAAATATCACGGACAAGAAGTGGTTCTCGTCGATACGGCGGGACTTAGAAAAAGGGCAAAAGTCAAAGAAAACGTTGAATTCTACGCCTATTTACGCACGGAACGGGCCATTGAAACGTGCGATGTTGCGGTGCTGATGTTGGATGCAACGGAGCCTTTGGAATCCCAAGACATCAAAGTGTTGGCTCAGGCCGAACAAATGAAAAAGGGATTGGTCGTTGCCATCAACAAGTGGGATCTGATCGAAAAGAACACAAATTCCGTCCTGGAATACGAGGCAATGGTCAAAGACCGCCTCAGAACTCTAGACTATGTGCCGATCGTTACCATTTCGGCGTTTACCAAACAACGGGTTCATAAGCTCCTAGACAAAGTTCTTCATGTCGAAAAGGAGCGCCACAAGCGGATTTCTACTTCGGAACTCAATGAATTCTTAGCCACCGTGGTCGAGCGCCATGCCCCGCCGTTGTATCGTAATCAACGGGTGAAGATCAAATTTGTAACCCAAGTACGCACCGCGCCTCCGGTATTTAATTTCTTTACGAACTACGCAAAAGGGGTAGCGGAATCATACCAGCGATATTTGGAAAATCAACTCAGAATTTGGTATTCGTTTGAAGGAGTACCGATCAAAATGGTATTTAAGCAAAAGTAGCCTCTTGAACTGTTGTTGAATTAACTCCTCCGCAATTCAGGACGCTTCAAATGTCCTATATTTCGTTTCCTGTAAAGTCGACTTAAGATTAGAAAATCCATGGCTGGAACTCCTGTAAATACGGCTCGAAAAAATGAGCGCACTCTAAACTTCTGGGAAAGAATGTATCTTCCTGAAGTGTTTAAGGGTCTTGGATACTCTTTTCGTAAGATGATCAAGGAGCCGATGTATACGTTTCAGTATCCAGAGGAGCAGTGGTACCCACCAGATTCCTATCGCGGACGGCCCGTTTTGGTTGAAGAAGATGGCAAGGCGAGATGTGTTTCGTGCAATCTTTGCGCTAGAGCATGCCCACCGATGGCCATTTCTATGCAATCTCAGGAAATGGAGGGGCCAAAAGAGCGTGAACCACAGTGGTTTGAAATTAATATGCTTCGCTGCATTTACTGTGGTTTCTGCGAAGAAGTGTGTCCTGAAGAAGCTATTGTCATGTCAAAAGAATACGATATGACATTTCAGAACCGTGACGAGGCCATTTTCGGAATGGACAGGCTGCTTGTGCCGAAAGAGCGACTAGCAGACAGGTTGGATTTCCTTCACACCCGTCAGAATCCACAGTTTGGCAATGAAACCTGGGATTACCAGCGCTCTAACAATCGACACTCGCTCAAAGACAGTGCATTCTTAGCCGGTCTAGCCCGGGATATGGAAAGCCAAGCAAAACACTAGAGCATGACTTCTGCCGGCCCTCCATCACCGAGTCAACCAGCTAGTTCAAATAGAGATCAGATACTGGATCAACTATCCTATCTCCTCGATGAATTAGAGGCAGAGCGACCATGGCTTATGCGCATCCCACAGGTCCAGATTGAGGCGAAGCCGATGGATTCAGCACCTTCTCTTCTCGAGATGTACGTTGAAATGGCAAGGAAAGAATGGAGCGTCCATGTATCTGAATTAGGAGGCGCTACTGCGCCTGATGCTTCCATGGAGTCTCTTTCGAGTGTCATAGACAGCATTCAACTGGGCCGACGCAACGTTATTGAGCACCTTCAAGGTATTTCGTCGTTCGAGTGGGACGATTCGAAAAATCGCAGCCAGGAATTCATTTCACGATTCTCTTTTCAGATCACACAATCGGATGGTACTTTCCTGAAAGCAATTGCAGAGAGACTGCATGAAAGTGTCATAAAGTTCAATAGTTAATTTTACGGCTAAAGAGAATTCTTATATCGATGTGCTGTCCGATTTCCAAAACGGGAAATTTGAGCCGCTGTATTTGTTGTACGGCGCAGAACGTTTTTTCATCGATCGTCTTCAGGAAGCGTTGCTCGAAAACGCGTTAGCTCCGAACGAAAAAGATTTCAATTTAGATCTGTTGTATGGCAGTGAGGTGGATGCTCAAGCTGCGCTGAGTGCATGTCGAGCTTACCCCATGATGGCTACGCGCCGGGTAGTGGTGATTCGAGATTTCGACAAAATGAAGGATAACGCCATCTTCAAAGTTTTGCGGGAGCAATTTAACCCGGCTTGTGTGGTGTTCTTAGTGTGTTCGGGGAAACCGAACCTTAGTTCGCACCCTTATCGCGCTCTTAAAGAGGGCGGCAGGGCTCTGGAATTCAAAGCGCTTTATCCAAACCAATTGCCCAATTGGATTAAGCAGATGGCGAAAGAACGGGGCTTTTCCATGGATGCCAAAGCTGTTCAGATGTTGTCTGATTATGTAGGGCCTTCGTTGTCGGCGGTTTCAGCAGAGCTTGGGAAGTTATCTGCTTTTGTCGGAGATCGAAAAGTGTTTACGGCAGAGGACGTTGTGCAGGCAAGTGGACAGACGCGCGAATACAATGTCTTCGAATTGCAGCGGGTTGTGGGTGAAAACAGTTTTCAGGATGCAATGCGGATCTCGGAACGATTGTTGCAGCAGTCTTCATCAAGCAGTTCGGAAGCGAATCGTATCGTTTCTGTCCTGACATCGTTCTTTATAAAACTGTGGCAACTGACAGGATTGCAGGGATCTAGAGCACCCGAAAAAAAGATGGCAGCCGCCATTGGGGTTTCACCCTACATTTTAAAAGAGTATCTTAGCTCGCTACGACGATTTGACAGAAAAGCTCTCGAAAACGCTATTTCGTGCCTTTTGGCTGCGGATTACGAGTTGAAGGGAGGCAGCCAGCGGAGTGATCGGTTGATTCTCGATCTATTATTCCGCCGGATTTTGGTATACTGATGCCGAAAAGAGGCCTTTTGGCCTTTTTGAAAGCAGAAAATTGTTCGATTTAACAATATCCCAACAATTTGGGACGTTACTGTAACGGACAGTCTGTCAGTGGTACTAACTATCAGTAGAACTAAGGCTGGTAAGAACTATTACCTTCGAAGTCACTGCTGTCCTGTGTCGCTGCTGTCCTGTTCAGAGCAACCGTACGAAATACAGACGGGGTAGATCCCGCAGATTACCTAATAACTATGATTGACACCGAAACCGCTGGAAAGCTCAAGAAGCGAACGCTTACGGTTAAGGCGTCGGAATTTGGATTAATCGGAAATGTTAATCCAAACAACCGACATTTTGATGCGCTCAGTCAAATGAGCGATGAAGACCTCATGTCCCAATTTCAAATGGGAACAGTCGAGGCCTTCGATATTTTGGTGAGTCGCTACAAAGACCCACTTACGAACTACATATATCGTTTCCTTGGAGATATGAAGGAGTGTGAAGACCTCCTGCAGGAAACATTTTTGAGGGTGTATCGCAATCGGCATTCATATCGTCGAATTGCGAAATACTCAACCTGGTTGTATACCATTGCCGGTAACCTAGCTCGGTCTGAATATCGTAAACGCAAACGTCGTCGTTTGTATTCGTTGCAATCGGTTAACCGTGATGACGAAGAGTACGAAGTTGAAATTCCGGACGAAACGTTTAGCCCAGATAAACACACGGAATCGACTATTCAGGACTTCTTTATTCAAGAAGCTCTTCGCCAGATTCCTGAAGAATTTCGCGAGGTTGTTGTTCTTCGGGATGTGCAGCAATTGGCTTACGAAGAGATTGCCGACATTACCGGCCTTCCCATGGGAACGGTTAAGAGCCGTATAAATCGTGGCCGAACCAAGCTTCAGAGCTTGTTGAAAGAGGTTTATTCTCCTCTGAGCGACTAATCAGTTTGAATGTTTTTTTTGGGTGGGCCGTTGGCAGGGGAAATCGAATATTTTCCTCTGCCAACGGCCCACTCGTTTTTTTGGCATTCCTCCCGCATTGGTCTCCCACATTGGCCTCCCACCTTGGCTGGGACTGGCAAAGTTTTTGGGAGTCGAGAACCTTCCTTAATCACGTTTGTTGAGAAACAGGTACGGACTCACTTTCCAGTTGCTTATGCCTGAAAGCTACTATCCTGACTATTCAGATCATTCGGATGAACAACTCGACGAACTCCTTTGTGAGTACGTCGACGGTACTATGGATCCGTCTGTTCGAGTTGCTTTTGAGGAGTACCTAGCAGTCAATCCTGAATTGGCTAATCATGCTCGCTGTTTGTGTCAAACCCGTACCATGCTGTGTTCTTATGGCTGCCGTCATCCCAACGAAGAATCTCTTCAGGACCAAATAAAGCGAAGAGTTGCCGGAGAACTGTTCCGACAAGATCGAACTGAGGCCGTATTTGTTCAGAGGTTAGGCCATGCTGCGATGCTTACGTCTTCTGTTAGTTTAGTGGTTATTTTGGGCATGATGGTTGGGTTGACAGCAGTTAGAAAAGCAAGCGTTACCAGTGATGACGATTTGGGTGGAAATAATTCCGTAAAGTCAATGATGATGCCCTCTGATGCCTATGGTCAGCCCGCATCTGCTCTTCCCATGGAATGGAATAAGGATTTGATAAAGTGGTCGTTGATGGGCCCTTCCAGGATGTTACCTGAGATAGATTTGGTCCCTATTGGGTGGCGTGCCGCTTCCGTCGATTCGCTTCAGGGATCCGGGTTTCAATTTCTTTCTATTCCCTAAAATTTTGATATCGCTACGGATTCAATAGATTTGGGGAAGTGCTTGCCTTAACCCATCCGGAATCTATCATGAAACGTTTTGCATTTCTAGCTGCTTTTTTTCTTGGAGTCAGCCCCTCTTTTGGTCAATATGCTCTTCAATTTGGAGCTGCGTCAGCGGCTGAAGATGGACGCATTTATATTGGCGAAGGCCGAAATCTCATTCAAAATGGCTCGTTGTTTGTTTACGAGTCTGATTCCAATGGGGACTGGCAAATGGGCAAATCCATTCAAGCCTCAGATTCGGAGAATGCTGGAAATGGTTTTGGTCGCTCGATTTCATTGGCAGGTAATACACTTGTAGTGGGCGCCCCGCTCGCCAATGCCGTGTACGTGTTTGAGCGAAGTGGCAACAATGAATGGATTGAAACCGCAATATTAAAAAATGGAGATGAAGGTCTTGGTACCAAATTGGCAACGGACGGGAATCACATTCTCGCAACAGCTATTGAGGGTAGAAATGGCAACCCATCGGTCTATACTTGGAAAAAAACCGGAAATACGTGGGTGGCCGGTGCGAAATTGGTGACCGAGTCGGGCGAAGGGCGAACCGGTTGGGGAAATGCCATTTCGTTGTCTGGCGGTTTTGCGGCAGTTGGATCACCCTTCGTAAACGGTAATACGGGGATGGTTGAGGTATTCAAATTCGCGAATGGTCTTTGGAATTCGCAAGGTGCATTGGAGTATTCCGCTCCACAGGAAGGCGATGCGTTCGGATCGTCTGTTTTGTTGGCAGGCGAACACATGGTTGTTGGCATGCCGGGGCATGACGTTCGCAAAGGAGCTGCAACAATCTATGTACGCGATGCCGAGTCAGAAAAGTATAACTACGATTTAAAAATTGAACCTTTTGATTCAAAAGGGAATGAACAATTCGGTTCTTCTTTGGCCTTTGAAGGCTCCACTCTCTGGGTAAGCGCACCGGGATATGGCAATCAAAACGGCGCCGTCTACCAATATGAAGTCAATCCGATTTCCATGAGAATGAGTAGCATCAAGCTTCTTCAACCGTCGAACCTACAGTATCGGAGTGGTTTTGGAAGTTCCATATCCGTTGCTGGAAGCACTGCAATTGTGGGTTCCCAAGGTCACGATAATTTTGAAGGAGCCGCGTTTCCGTTTACGATGGAAACCTCTGGTTGGATCGCTCAAAATATCTTGTATAGTGATTCTGGCGTTTTTGCCACCGTTACCGGAGAACAAGTGACCTGCGACGATTTGGTGGCGGGCGATTTTCCCTGCGAAGATGTGGACATGATGTCGTTTTTGTCCCGTTCGGATGTTGGAGCAAAACGAGGCATCCAAATGAATGATGTTTGGGGCTGGACGGACCCTGAATCCGAAATTGAATACGCCATTATTGGAAGGACGGATGGGACTTCATTTGTTAGTCTTGCCGATCCCTCCAATCCCGTCTTTTTGGGTGATTTGCCGTACTCGGCTTCTGGACATCAGAGCCTACATCGAGATATGAAGGTGTATCGCAATTACGCCTACATCGTGGCGGATGGAGCTGGAGCTCATCATATGCAAGTTTTCGACCTGACCCAGCTTCGAAATGTGCAAGGTGCGCCAACCGTTTTTAAAGAAACCGGTATTTACAAAGGGATATACAGCTCTCATAATCTGATCATCAATGAAGACAGTGGATTCCTCTACGCGGTGGGGAGCGATTCTGGTGGGGAAAGCTGCGGAGGTGCGTTGCACATGATCGATTTGGCAGACCCTGCCGTTCCCGTATTTGCTGGTTGTTTTAATGAGCCAAGAACGGGTAGGGGCGGATCGGGAGCCACTCACGACGCACAATGTGTCAATTATCACGGGCCAGACCCGGATTATGCTGGACGGGAGATATGCCTGAGTTCAAACGGAACGGCCTTGTCCATTGCCGACGTTACGGACAAGAGCAACCCCGTCGCTGTTTCGATTGCCGACTATCCTAGTGTTGCCTATGCGCATCAAGGATGGCTCACCGAAGATCATCGGTTTTTCTATTTGAACGATGAAGGCGACGAGGCATCCGATCTGGTAGATGCCACCCGTACGATCATTTTTGATCTGACTGACCTAGATGAACCAGAACTGTCTGGATTTTATTTCGCGGATAACAGTGCGATTGACCACAACTTGTATGTCAAAGGAAATTTGATGTATCAAACCAATTATTTGGCCGGTCTTCGCATCTTGGACATATCGGATCCCGCAAATCCAGTTGAGGTGGCTTCGTTTGATACCGTACCGTATGGACCGAACGATAATTCTCCAGTATTGGGCGCCTGGAGTAATTATCCGTTTTTCAAAAGCGGCGTCATCGTGGTTTCTTCGGGGCGAGAAGGGGTATTTTTCTTGAAGAAAAAGGTGGTTGACATCTAAGAACGTAGCCGCAGGTCCAATTTTTAGAGTGCAGAACACCTTTTCGTTAATTGACCGCTAGTTACAGCCGAGATCGAGGCGGGACTGGATATCGTTTGCCGGAATGCACCCGCCTGACGGAACAGATTTAGGTTGATATCGCATCAAATCTGGATCTTTAAGTGCATCATTTAAGAATGAATTCAGATCGCGGATTTCGGCGTTTGTTAATGTCAGTGGTTGGAACTGCCCCGTTAAAGTACCCGCAGGAAGGAATCTATCGGGGACGGCCGCTACGTAATAGTCTATTACTTCAGCAACACTCTTGAATGTCCCACCATGACCTAAAAAAGGAGCATCAGACATGTTGTATAACTGGGGGACTTTAAATTTGTAGTCTGCTTGATTGTTAGTTAAAAAATCACCTCGGCCTTTAGACTCGCTTGGAGGTCGAATCACCCCGGCCCCGGACAGGTCTGGCATTCCCAAAGCATAAAATGCCATGGAGTTTAGAGCTGGCCCAGTGTGACAATCGGAACACCGAGAGGGACCAAAAAATACTAATGCTCCACGTTTTTGAGCAGAGGTCAAGGCACCAGTTTCGCCTTTTAACCATCGCTGAAAGGGAGCTTTATTCGCCAGGACGGTTCGTTCGAAAGCCGCAATAGCCAGTCCGGCTAATTCGTCTGAGATTGGTTGGCCAGGATAAACCCTGTTCCAAAGATCCAAGTACGTCGTGTTGGAAGCGACGAGGGTACTCGAAAGGTCGTCCATTCGATGCGTGTTCAGAGCCAAAATAGCTTGTGTTTCTACTCCGTCATATCCGAGATGATTTACCCGCGATTCGCCAGAGTTCAGCCAAAACGCTTCCGTATTATTGTTAGGGCCAGCTGACCCCGCCGCACCAGACCACAACATGACCCGTTGGAATGCTGCATTAAGAATGCTGGGACTTCGCAAGGGAGGCGCATCCACTTCTTCTAGGGTGTAGGCGCTTGAGGCCGTCCGAAGCTCACCCTGCGTCCCCCAGCCACTTCCTCCATCACCAATGGATTGCTGACGTCCGGCCGCAAAGCCGGCTTTGGCATGGTGGCACGACGCGCAGGAAAAGGTGCCTTTCCCCATGGGATGTAATGCTTTTTGACTAATTCCTGGCTCGTGGAAAAGAATTTGGCCAAGGAGCACCTTTTCCGACGTCAGTGGATTTCGAGGATCTTGAGGAATAGATTCAAAATCATCGCTTTCCGGTAATACAAAATTGGCCAGTCTTCGCTGCCCGTTTAACGTGATCAGCTGTTCTAATTGGTCATTTAATTCCATGTCGTCCAATTCAACGGAAGAAGATGAGTCGCAAGCGCCGACGGAAAGGACCAAGACAGCAAAAAGAAGGCGTTTCATAGGTTAGTCTTCGTTGAACTTAATCTCAAATATCCAAACCGGAGACCAGTCAGAATATCCAGCGGCATTGAGTGAGCGCACCTTCCACCAATAAGGATAGGTGAGTACGAGGCCCTCGGCGAAAAACGAAGTGGATTTTAAATCTTCCAAATCAACCTGAAAAAGTAGCATGTCCTCGTCAATCGTTACAACCAAGTGATAGGAGAGGGCTTCAGCGACCGGTTCCCAGCGAAGCATTACAGAACGTTCATGATTTTTTGAGCCGTTAATGGGAAAAGACTGCTCGGGATAGCTCGGAAAAAACGCTTGGCGTACGGGCTTGAATGAATAGACGGTCGACCACCTTCCTTCAACACCATTTTTGGATTTTGCTTTTGTCCGCCAATACAAAACCGTTTGTTTGGTTAGCCTTCGAATAATGTATTCGGATCTGTCCAGCACTCTAGATTCATCTACGAGGTCGGTAAACTCCTGATTTCGGGAAACTTGAACGACATATTCCGTGGCGCCGCTCACGTCATCCCAATCCAATAACACGGCATCGGCCGTTTCAGAACCGTTTGCAGGAACCAATAAGATGGGCGCGTTGATCTCCACCTCTTCAGACGAAACGGCAGAATCGCATCCCGCGATCAAAATCAAAAAAAAGAAGGAGGTTAATAACGTGGAATACTTCATGTTTGCATTCCGGTTGGGGCGATTATAATGTGTGGGGGGAAAATGAGCTAGTGTAAAATGTGAGCTAGGATTAAATGGCTGTATGGCAATAAGCAGACAATTTAGTCCTAAAACAATTAAAACAAACCGGGGAAACCCTGAAAATGATCCAGGGGACGAAAAAGTGCACCATAAAATCGATCCCGTCCCCAACTGCCATTTTAGCAGACTTTCTTCAAATGAAGCATAACCATTGCTCCTTCACCTATTTTCCTGTTTCTTGGGTATGTTTACCCCGAACATTTAGTCAAAAAAAGGCCCCCCAATGCACTTAGTCTTATTATTTGCAAGCATACTTGCTGCGTTTTCTCCAAGCGCGCCTCCCATAACCTCTAGTATTTGGGATGCCTACGGTACTTCTATCATTATGGTCGGAGATGATATTTTGGTCGCTGAGGTATCGGGCTATAGTACACCTGGTATGATTCACGTCCTTCGCGAAAACAATCGCGGATCATGGGATGTCATTCAAACCATTTCTTCAAATGACGCGCAGATTAGTGACCGATTTGGTACCCTAATGGCATTTGGAGACGGTCGGTTAGTCGTGTCTAGCCCGGGAGCTTTGAGCAACGCTGGGGCCGTTTATGTTTTTGAAAAAAACCTAGATGGTTGGTGGACTCAGACGGGTCGTATTGTGGCGGAAAATGGTGGAAATGATGGATTTGGGGCTTCATTAGCGGTTAATGGAGATATTATTGCGATTGGAGCACCTAATACAAACGCAAAAGTTGGTCAAGTGACGCTTTATTCTGCTTCTGCTGATTTGGAGAAGGTTGCCACATTGCAATCTGGGGCTTCCGAAAGCGGAGCAGAGTTTGGTGGGAGCCTGGCAGCAGCAAACGGCATTTTGGCAGTCGGTTCTCCGGGGTTTTCGGCAAGCAATGGACGCATCGAGCTATATAGTTTGGAAGGCGGCTACAAACCGTTAGGCCTGATCGAAGCGGACGCTGGAGATACCGAACTTCGCCTTGGCGGATCCATTTTTTTGCTAAACGGAAAACTGTATGCCGCGAATCCGCGGGCCAGAAGGGGTTTAGGTCTTGTGTCCGTTTATGGCAGTAAAAATGGATCTTGGAGTAAGATTACAGATTTGACGATGGCCGCAGATGCCATGGGGACTGCCTTTTTTGGGGCTTCCTTGGCCATGTCAGACAATGAAGTGTGGATATCGGCTCCGTTGGCTAGTAATTTTGGCGGAGTCATCTACAGATATGACAGTAAGACGTATAAGTTGTTGTCTACCATAGAGAACAGCATCGAAGGTGGACGTACTCAATTTGGGAATTCAATAGCCGTTCATGGCAATATTGCGGCCATTGGAATGCCGGGTAATGACTACGGACTAGGGTCCGCTGTGATCTACAAAAAAAATGCATCGGGAGCTTGGAATGAAATCTCGAACTACAATCGACCAGTTCCCGATTTGCCGCCAGTGGCCGGAGCAGAGATTGAATGCGAGGAAGGCAAGGCGAATGGCTACGCCTGTCAGAACGTGGATTTAGTCTCTTTTATTCCTTTAAAGGATTTACGGATGAACCGAGGGGTACGTCTTAATGACGTCTGGGGATGGACAGATGAGGAAACGGGTAAGGAATACGGCATTATTGGTCATATGGAAGCGGCAGTTTTCATAGATGTATCAAACTCTTTACAACCAGTTGTACTGGGAGAATTGCCTCGCACTCCTGGTTCACCCGGATCAACGTGGCGGGACATGAAAGTTTTCAAGGATCATGCGTTTATCGTTGCAGATGGTGCAGGACAGCATGGGATGCAGATTTTTGATATGCGCCGCTTACGGGACTGGTCTGGATCGTTTGAAACCTATTCGCCAGACGTTTTATACACCAATATCGCCAGCGCCCACAATATCGTAATAAATGAAACCACGGGTTTTGCGTACACGGTGGGCAATAGTTCAGGGGGCGAGACATGCGGCGGAGCACTCCACATGATCGATATCAACGACCCCCAACAACCGGTTTTTAAAGGCTGTTTTAATGACCCCGAGACTGGAAATCGAGGATCTGGTGCAACACACGATGCCCAATGCGTGACGTATGAAGGGCCGGATACAGAACACCAGGGGAAAGAAATCTGTGTTGGAGCAAACGGAACGGCGATAAGCGTTTCTGACGTGACCGATAAGGATAATCCTGTTGCGCTGAGTCAAGGTACCTATCCAAATTCTGCCTATGTGCACCAGGGTTGGTTTACAGATGATCACCGATACTTCTATCAGAATGACGAAGGAGATGAAACGGGAGGCATTACGGATCGAACAAGGACGATGATTTGGGATATGACTGACTTAGACGATCCGGAGATGATTGCTGAATATTTTGGAGACTCTAATTCGACCGATCATAACCTGTATGTAAAAGGCGACTTTATGTATCAGACCAATAACTCAAGCGGCTTACGGGTAATTGATATTCGAAACCGTACTAATCCAGTAGAGGTGGGTTACTTCGATACTACGCCTAATGCGGACAATGTAGCTGGTTTTGATGGCACATGGAGTAGTTATCCGTATTTCAAATCGGGTGCAATTCTAGTCACGTCTCGCCGTGAAGGTCTTTTTATTGTTCGCAAACGAGAGATAGATATTTAAACTTTGGATACTCAATTCGCGCAGTCTCAGAACTAGAAAGGTTGATGGTTATACCTGTTGGCCCTAATTTTCATGTATAGCGCCTTTGATCTTACATGATTAAACAGGGTATCACATCCTGTAAGAAATGTATACCATGCAGCAGATAGAAGCCCCCACATTCGCGACGCAACGTTCTCCCCTAATCGCACAGATTTCAGCCTTTTTAAAGGAGTCGAAAGCGAAGCCGGTGAATTATTTTGCCAACATTGTTTTCGTTCCCAATACGCCCAGCGTTGCTGGCGGAATTATTTCAGCCGACGTCTATAAGTCATTGTTTGAAATTAATTTTGATACCGTTATTTCCATCGCTCCAAGTGGAATTGGCGATTTCAAACGTATTACGGCGTGCAGCTTGGATACCTACACATCTCCTTTGGGTGATGTTGTGGTCGACGACCGAATACGAAACGAGCTATGCGACGAAGACGATGACATCTATCTAGATGATACTGGCCATTTCAACATGACCGGGATCGATGTGCAGCTTCCGTTTCTTCAAACGGTTTTAGGCGAATTTACAGTCGTTCCGCTTGTCATGGGCTCTGAAACCGTCGATTTTTGCAAAGAACTCGGTAGTGCTGTAGGCGAAATCATGTTTAATCGGAACACACTTACGGTGGTCTGCATGGACATTTTGAAAGCTTCTCCAAAAGGGCTAAAAATGTTTAAGCGCGCCCTGATTGACCTGGATGTTTCACGCATGATGACCCTTCTCAATCAGGAGAATGAAATCGTGGTACAGGGGAAAGGCGGTGTAATATCTGCTATGATTGCGGCCACACATCGTCGGTACAAACGTGTTCACGTGTGCGATCTTGTGGCGCCCACCAACGATGTTCACGGGTTTGTTGGTGCGCTGATAGGTCGCGGTTAGAATGGCCACCGAACTGAATGATTTCACACTGGTTGGAGCCGGTTCACTTGGGGCAGTCCTTGGTCGCTCACTTGTAAAATTGGGAATGCGGTTAGACCAGGTGGTGGTTCGAAACCGGAGTTCGGGACAACGTTTGGTGGATGAAATAGGTTATGGCGAAGTCGTAGAAATTCAAAATTGGAAGGGGACGGACTCAAATCTTGTGATTCTGTCTATCTCCGACGATCAATTAGAAAAGGTCAGTTTTAAGATTTCGGGGCACGGAGATTGGCAAGGGAAGACCGTACTTCATACCTCTGGAGTCCACAATAAAAACGTTTTGGATGCGCTCGCTCAAAAAGGGGCGTTTATTGGGTCTTTTCACCCTCTTCAGACTTTTTTAGGGACCGAAGACGGATCTTCGTTCAGGGGAATTACCATTGGCATAGAAGGGGATCCGATGGGTGTAGAACACGCTCGTCATTTAGCTAACGGGCTGCTTGCAGAGCCTGTGGAAATTTTGTCTGAAAACAAATCGTTGTATCATGCTTCAGCCGTAATGGCCGGCAATGCCGCCATCACCCTGATGTCAGTATCCGAGGAAATGTGGGAAAAAGCCGCAGGAGCGGGTTCCGGATTTAAGGAAGCGATGGGGCCACTCATTCGCACGAGTATCCAAAACGCTTTGACAAAAAGCCAGTATATAGCGCTCACAGGGCCGATTGTTCGGGGAGATGTTGGAACCCTTCGAGAACATTTTGAGGCAATCGCCAAGCGATTGCCTCACCTCTTAACCCTGTACGGTTCAATAGCTACAGAATCAGTACATTTGGCCGTCCGGTCCGGGCGCCTGCCTGCTGATCAGGCTGTTGCACTACTGGATACGATTAGCGATCATATTGTCAGAGACGCTACTTCCGAATGATTTCAATGAAGCAAGAAAAAGAAGCCCTCGATAGGATCGTACAAATAGTGGCATCGGTGCCAAAAAAAGATGCCCGATTCCTTTCCGTAGCGACTATAATCGGTACGATGCTTCGCCGTGTTCTGGCTGTTGAAAAAGCCTTGGAAGCAACCTCCATTTCGTTAGCGCAACGCACTAAAATGACACAAATGCGAAGCGAAACATCCCACATGATCGAAGTTTTAGGGGCGGAACTGCCGCAACAAGTATCCCTCTCAAAAGTTGTGGCTTTGGATGAGGCATCTTGGTGGTTTGCACTTTCAGAAACTACTCACGTTTTGGAAGAATGTGTAGAGCAGCTATCAGGGATGGTTTCAAAACAAGAAAAGGGCTCTGCTGTGCGCGATTTAACCGCGCAATGTGTCAGCCTTTTGAGAGATCATTATAACGAGTATCTGCTCGAGTCCAGAAATTGGATGGATGGGTAGTCGTACTCGCTAAAGCAACCTGTATTTTCAATTCGATTCCTAATCGTAAAATAAATGATACGTCCCCACTATTTTCTCAAAATCTTTTTAGTCGCAAGCATTCTGTTAATCCCTGCATCGGGATGTGCATCTCAATCTCAAGAGTCTATGACCAATTATTTTTCTATCGATACCAACTTGGGCCGCTTGGTGGTCAAATTGTATGATGAAACCCCCATTCATCGGGACAACTTCATCAAATTAGTCAATGAACAATTTTATAATGGAACGAGTTTTCATCGAGTTATGGCAGGATTCATGATTCAGGGTGGGGATCCTAATTCTAAGGATGACGATCCTTATAACGATGGTTTAGGAGATCCGGGGTACACGCTGGAAGCCGAAATATCGCCCGATTTTATCAACCGTCGGGGAGCGCTCGTAAGCGCGAGACAGGGAGACGGTGTTAACCCTGAACGGAGGTCGTCAGGTTCACAGTTTTATGTGGTGCAAGGCCGACCCGTGCCGGAGCAGGATTTGACTCAGTTTGAAGGACAGGTGGGGATGGCCATTAAGCGTCCTTTTAAATACACCGATGCCCAGCGAGAGATTTACACAAAAATGGGCGGCGCGCCTTGGTTGGACATGCAGTATACCGTGTTCGGCGAATTGGTCGAAGGGTTTGATGTCTTGGATAAGATTGCGACTACTCCTACACCTGGTTCCACGGGCCAAGGAGATCCTCGTTTGCGGGATATGCCTTTGGAGCGTGTTGAAATGACTATTACAAGATTGGCTGAATACACTGCACCGAGCAATTAATTATGTCGAGAGAATATTCGGACCAAGAAGTCTTTCGGCGCGAAGCGAGGGCTCAAATAGATCAGGCTGGTTTTGAACCCTATGGGTACTCCTGGGATGTCACTCACCATTCTTCAGACATTCTATCGTCTTTTGACGAGTCTAAGCATCAACCTATTGATGGTGTTGCCAAAGAACCTTTTCAGGTTTCTGTCGCAGGAAGGATCATGTCCATGCGGATTATGGGAAAAGCGGCTTTTTTCCATTTGCAAGACCAGGCCGGTCGGATCCAAGTTTACATAACTCGTGACGACCTACCCGAGGGGTATTACAACTCGATTTTTAAGAAATTGGTGGACATTGGAGATGTCGTTGGATTAGAAGGATATATTTTTAGAACCCGAGTAGGCGAGATTTCTGTTCACGTAACTCGGTTTGAAATTTTATCAAAGGCGCTTCGTCCGTTCCCAATAGAAAAGGAACAGGATGGGAAAGTATTCAACGAAATAACGGACAAGGAATATCGGTATCGACAGCGGTATGTCGATTTGGTGGTTCATCCAGAGGTTCGGCATACGTTTCAGCAAAGGGCCCGCATGATTACCACGATGCGTACGTTTTTAGATACGCGCGGGTATATAGAAGTTGAAACGCCGGTTCTACAACCCATCTATGGAGGAGCGGCAGCCCGCCCATTTACAACACATCACAACGCGTTAGATATGAAGCTTTTTCTTCGTATCGCCGACGAGTTATACCTGAAAAGGCTCATTGTAGGTGGATTTGATGGGGTTTACGAGATTTCAAAAGATTTCCGAAACGAAGGTCTTTCTCGATTCCACAATCCTGAATTCACGATGATGGAGTTGTATGTAGCGTACAAAGACTACAATTGGATGATGGATCTCGTGGAAGAATTAGTTGAAACCATTGCGATCGCGCTACACGGTAAGACCGATCTGAAAATTGGAGAAAATACCATTTCGTTCAAACGTCCATGGAAACGAATTCCATTGTTTGAGGCGGTCTTAGAAAAAACGGGAGCAGATCTGTCAGGCAAATCTCGAGATGAACTGGCGGCTATCGCTACAAAACTGGGTCTTCATGTTGATACCACCATGGGTAGTGGGAAAATTATTGATGAGGTATTTGGTGAATTTGTAGAGCCGCACATGATTCAACCCACGTTTATTACAGACTATCCGGTAGAGCTGAGTCCGTTGGCCAAACGACATAGAACGAAGGAAGGGTTGGTAGAACGATTTGAAGCAATTTGTAATGGAAAAGAGCTTTGTAATGCGTTTTCTGAACTCAACGATCCGGACGACCAAAGAGCTCGTTTTGAAGATCAAGTAGCTCTTGGCCTGCGAGGGGATTCGGAAGCCATGCAGCTCGATGAGGACTATTTGCGGGCGTTGGAATATGGGATGCCCCCAACAGCCGGATTAGGAATTGGAATTGACCGACTTGCCATGCTCATGACCAATTCACGTTCTATTCGGGATGTAATCCTATTTCCACTTTTAAGACCTGAAGTTGAAGAAGAGGCTGAAGCCGAATTGGATGGGTAACATCAATCCTCCTTCCGGTTATGTGGAGCTCATTCGAACGAATGTGTCGTTTCGGAGGCTTTGGATTGGTAATGTCGTGTCTCTTTTTGGAGATTGGTTCAACACGATTGCCTTGTATGCTCTGATCCTACAACTCACGGGTTCAGAGTTCGCCTTAGGGGCCGTATTTATAACCAAGATGCTTCCCATGGCCTTAGCCTCACCGCTGGCGGGCGTGTTGGTAGATCGATTTGACCGTCGCAAGGCCATGATTATCTCGGACTTGCTCCGAGCCGTGATTGTACTCGGGTTTTTGGTCGTGAATGAGCCAAGCGAAGTTTATTTGATCTACATCCTGATTGCGATGCAGGTCATCGTGGCTTCCGTGTTTCGTCCGGCACAGATCGCGTCACTGCCCAATATTGTCGAAAGGAAAGATCTTGTTACCGCCAACACAATTATGTCGGCGACGTGGTCAGTGATGTTGGCCCTAGGGGCGGCTATCGGCGGTTTCGCAGCTGAGGTTTTCGGATTAAAGGTGGTATTTATTCTAGACAGCCTTAGTTATGTGGTATCTGCCTGGTTTATTTATCGCGTTGTCATTTTATCCCCCGTTTTTATCGGAACGAGACCGTCGTTGATTAAATCTGCTCACCACGAAATTCGGGAAGGTTGGCAATTTATTCGGAATCATCCCGCGATTCAAAGAATTGCGACCGTAAAGGCAGTTTGGGCCATCGCTGGAGGAGGATTGGTTTATATGTTGGTGCTCGTCGGGGGCCAAATGAATCCTGAGCATGCGGCCGCTTCGATTGGGGCACTTTTTGCTGCGCGCGGCATAGGGACCGCAATCGGTCCTATCGCCGCGCGCACGCTGTTCATCGACGAAAAGCGCTGGGTTAGCGTGATAGGTGTCTGTATTGCATTCACTGGCGTCGGGTACATGCTCGTGGGGCTTTTGCCGTGGTCGTGGTTCATCCTGTTTCCGGTTATGCTTGCTCATATTGCCGGCGGGTCAAATTGGGTCCTTTCCACTGTGCTGTTACAGAAGCGGTCGGCCGACAAGTTTCGAGGCCGAGTATTCGCAAATGAATGGTTGTTCGTCATGACAACCGAAGCAGTCTCGATTCTCGTTGCGAGTCTCGTTCTTGAAATGGGACTACTTTCTCTCCGAAATACCGTATTGGGATTCGGAGTTATTTCGACAATAAGTGGCTTAATTTGGCTATCTAGGGCCGTTCCTGCAGAAAAAGAAGATTATCTTCAAGGAAATGTGCCGGAATCGTAAAATCTGGCACTGAATTAGCAGAAGGGTAGCTAATTAATTCTACTCGGGTTTTTCTGCATGTCCCTGGACGCCTTACTTCATTTTATTTCATCAAGTTCGACAGAGAATCAACAGGATCCAGAATTGGCTTTTGCTGAAGTTTCTCCTTCCGGAACGATCGTCAGTCTCAACCCATTTGGAAGGCTGGCTTGGGGATGGAGAGTAGGATCGATGTTATCCAAAGATTTACAAATTGCTCTAGAGTGTCTTGAAGGCGACGAACCCGAAGAACTACCAGTTACGCTGGGTGGATTACATCTGAAGGGCCTGTCCAAAGGAGTCGATCAAGGTTGGTTTGTGATAGGTTATGAGCCCGACACGCTAAATGGGATGCGGGATCACTTTTCGTTTCGGGCATTGATGGATCGCATTCCTCAGCCCGCAGCCTGTTTAAATATGACCGGGTTGACTCGATACGTCAATGAAGCCATCGGCCGAGAGTTTGGGGTAAATCCCCAGCAATTAATTGGTCGCCCAATATTGTCGGAGTTGATTCATCCAGAAGACAGGTGGAAAATTGCGGAGTTAATGGAGTTGGCGGCCAAAGACGGCTCTTCTCATGCTTCAGTCCGCTTTGGAAAATCTTCGCGAATTGGTGTCCTGCACATGGTGCAGTCCGTTGGAGATGAATTTCAAGTCATCATTCTACCGCTCGGAGAAGGAGAAAATTTTATAGACGGGTCCTACGTTCAGGATTCCATTTTTCAGTCATTTCTTGAACAAGGTCCGATTGGAGTACTTTATCTGGATGCAGACGCGAGAGTCACGTTCGAGAACCACTATTTTCGTGCTCTAGTTGGAGAAGATCCTGATTCTTCATGGTTGGGCCTGAAGTTGAATGAAGTCCTCAGTCTGTCTCCGGAATCAGCCTTTCACATTCAAAGTGCCATTGAGCAACCTTCGTCTTCCGTTCTCAACGTAGATTTTCTGGATCCGGCCTCACGGAATGTCAATCGGCACGTAAAAATACACGCTGCCGGCATCGTTCATCCAGAGGGTCATGTAATTGGTGCGACTCTTCTCGTGGAAGATCGAACCGAATGGGTGCGACGCGAACAAGAATTGGCACGCTTAGAGCATTCCGAAAAAGTAAAAAATGGCCTTCGAGAGCTTGCAACCATTAGCCCTGATCCGCACATATTTAAGGATTCTGCATTGGCTTTGATGGGCGAAGCGATGGGAGCTTTTCGATCTAGTCTTCTCGGGCTTTCTGTCGGAAAGGACCGAATGGTGGAGATTGCGGCGTGGTCTCGAGAAGACCGTTATGACGCACCAGAATCGATCGAAAGGGAGGAGATAGCGTATTTTGAAGACTTGAAGAGCGGAGCGTTTTTACGTTATTCCGATATGGATGGATTTGGGATTTGCGACCGTTTGGAGGCCGGGAGTTGTTGGATTGCCCCAATCGAGGACAATGGCCAATTTGCGGGCTACCTCGTTTTCGCCTGGGATAAATCTGAGGCCCGGCCAGATGCTTCACGAACGTCTTTTATTGACGATGTGGTTCGCTTGTTTGAGTCATTGTACTCATGGATACAGCTAGGCGCGCGCTACAGAACAACGGTAGCTTCGATTGACGATGCACTATTTGGATTTAGTTTTTACAAAGACGGGAATCGTCGGTATCATTTTGCGACCGATCAGTTTACCGTGCTCACGGGCTATCAACCATCTCAGTTGATGCAAGAGGGTGAAAAATCAATTGATTGGATCAAACAGGTGGTACATGACGATGATACCACTCTCATCCGAACCCATAATCTTACTCTTTTGGAAGGACACGAAAGTAGGGTAACCTACAGGATCTATCACCTAGATGGGACCATTCGGTGGTTGAGGGAGCATGCCACGCCAAGCCGCGATTCAACCGGGATGACCGCTGTAAACGGCATTATTTCTGACGTGTCCGAGCAAAAAGCAGCTGAATTGGTACTACTTCAGGCCAAAAAGGAGGCTGAAGCATCTGACCGATCAAAAACGGCATTTATTGCTACGCTTAGCCACGAAATCAGGACTTCCCTTGGCGCTGTTCACGGTTTTGCTCAATTGCTTGAAAAAGAGATGGAAGAATTTGAAGAGGAACTGTCAACCGATATGCCGGAACAGGTTCACGAATTCCTTGCTGCCATCGCTGAACGCTCTCAAAAATTACTCAGCCTCGTTGACGACTTGTTTGAACTTTCCAACATCGAGATGGGGAAGGCTTCGCTACAACAATCGAGCGTCTCCCTGCCTTCGATTGTGCGAGGTTCTGTCGAAAAAGTACGTTCGAGCGCAGACAGAAAAGGACTAGATATTCAGTTCTCCATGCACGAAACAGACCAGCTCATCGTGGGTGATGCTAGAAGAGTTTCGCAGATATTTGACAACCTTTTGTCGAATGCCATCAAATTCACGGAGGAGGGAAGTATTCAGGTTAACATGTACTCCAGAGGTGAATTTGTTCTTGTTGACGTAGTCGACACGGGTGTAGGAATCTCCGAAGATTATCTCGGCAATTTATTCGACGCCTTCTCTCAAGAGGAAGATTGGCGCAACCGCAAATATGAAGGCACAGGGTTGGGCTTGGCGTTAGCTCGGCGCTTAGCGGAGTTGATGAACGGACATATCGATGTCGAAAGCAAAAAAGGCTCAGGGTCTACTTTTAGAGTCAGTTTCCCCATACTCAAGTCGCATCGGGAGCTTTTGAACGCGCGTTCATTTGAGCGTAGTGCACGTTTCGAGTAAGCCCGTCCAATTTGGTCCGCTTAACCGCACTCTGTCGGAAGTACTCGCTGAATTCCTCTTGGCTCAACTCACTCCAGGTTTGAAGATCCGTGTCGAGTACGCCTTCACGGGGTAAATACCGTGATTCTTGGGATTCTGTTTTGAATTTATTCCAAGGGCAGACTTCTTGGCATATATCACACCCAAAGATCCAGTTTCCGTGCTTGTCTGCAACATCCTGGGGTAGGTCTGGCCCACGATGTTCGATGGTGAGGTATGAGATGCAGAGATTAGCATCGACCACGTAGGGTTCTGTGATAGCGTTTGTAGGGCAGGCATCAAGGCACCGGGTGCACGATCCACAATGATCCAAGACAGGCTGATCTGGATCGAGTTCGACATCCACGACTAATTCGCCGATAAAAAACCAACTCCCATGTTGTTCTGAGATTAAGTTGGTGTGCTTTCCGATCCATCCGAGCCCCGCTTTTGCTGCCCAGACTTTATCCATCATGGGTGCAGAGTCGACGAACACTCGGCCATTAGCGCCTCCCGCGTTCTCATTTAGCCATTCCAGAAGAGCGAACAGCTTTTTTTTCATGACGAGATGGTAGTCGTCTCCCCAAGCGTACCGGCTCACGCGTCCTATCGAAGGGTTGTCGGTGGGTTCGAAAGGATGATAATAGCTTTGGATAACGGAGACAACACTTTTTGCTCCTTCCACGAGGTTTCTTGGATCAACCCTTTTCTCAAAGTGATTTTCCATCCATCCCATGCTAGCATGGTTTCCGCGATTTAACCACTCTTGAAGTCGGGATTTTTCATTCGTGAGTTCTGTTGCTGTAGATATGCCACACGCCTCAAAGCCAAGTTTGACGGCTGCGTTTTTTAGCGCTTTACTAAGTTCCGATGTGGAAAGCCTGTCAGACATAACCCTATCCGTGCGTTGGAATGGGTGTCAAACCGGCTAGCCTCTGGGTAGTTCGCTATAGCGCAAGAAGAAGCTTATCGATACAATAACGAACAGTCGAAAGGCACGGTAGCGACTTTGTAGTTTTCTACACAACCTTTTCCGTCTTTTCCCTTTGGGCAGACGGTTGGGCCAATATCGGACTCGACAGTGAAGCGTTCTGCTCGAAGGCCGGCGCCGATATAGTAGTTATATATGGCATCTGCACGTTGTCTTGCAAGCCTCAACGCATAGATGTTGGCGTCGGAATTCTCGGCATACCCAATAACAGACACACAACATGTTGGGTTCAGGCGAAGGGCCTCGATATTTTCATCGAGATCCTCGCGACTGGCTTTGCTCAGATCAATCGTATTCGAAGCAAAATACACGCTATTGAGTTCAATCAGAGTACATACACGCGGCGTTCGGGGCAGCGGTGGATCGTATCCCGGAACGGCCAACGGAGGAGGGATTGGTGCAGGAGGAGGAGTTGCTTGAGGAGTGGTCCGAATACAACCTCGTATACCTGCCATAACTAGCGAGGTATTGTGTGGGTCGTAGTCTTTTTCATTGCGCCACACATAGTTCAGGTCCCACCGATAACTGGCTTCTGCAAAAGCAGACCAACAGCCGTTAAAGGCTACGTCTACGCCAATTCCCACGGGAAGATGGTAGACAGAGCGTTCTGGTCCTGGAACTCCGCGGCCGGGTAGGTCAACGTTGTTTCTGGTGTCTCTGTTGAAAAGACCGGCTGTCGTAGCTCCGAATCCTGTAAATATATACGGCATTATCCTGCTTTTCGAACCGCGGCGAAGCGTCATCACTACTTGCGTTTCAAACATGAAAATGTGGCTGGTCAGAAATTCATTCTGTCCGGTGCCCACTAATTTTCGGCCGTCTTTAGTACTAATATTGGTGAAAAGAGCCATTCCGCGAAAGAAAAACAGATCCTTTTTTAACGGGAAAGAGCCTAAGAAAACAATTGCTGGGTCGTGCTCACGTACAAAATTAGATACACCTCTTGGTTTCAGGAGGTCGATGGGTCCATGATATGTAAAAAGACCTAGGCCAACTCCAATATGTGCCTGGGAATCACGGAACTGATTACTCTGGGCACTAGCCGAGAGCGAGGTTGCCGCTATCAAAAGCAACAATGCCAATATGTGGCGAAAAGGGTTTCTCATTCCTGAAAGCTGGATGACCATTAACAATGGATGGAGCCGTCTACGAAGCGTAGTGGCACTTGCAGGAGGTATCGTCCGGTTTCAGTATTCCTGAAATGAAAAAAGGGGGGCGCCCTGCGGGCGCCCCCCTTTTTAGGAGACTGTGTCCAAAGACAACGACCTTGCGGATGCAAAAACCTCGAAAATTACGAGAGAAGCCGCAAATAGCCTTTTATCGAACTACGATGGTATCAACGCGTCGATACTGGGCAAGACCTTCTTTTTTACTCGTCAAACCTTCGGCGCGGCCTTTGCCGAGAGTGACAATGCGTGCAGCAGCAACACCGTTGCCGGTGTAGAACTGCTCAACGGCACGGGCACGGTCTTCGCTAAGTTCTTGTGCACGACGCTCGCCTGGGGCAGAAAGGCCTTCAACACGAACGTTCATGTTTGGGCACTCATTTAGAATTTGGACGTTTTCGTTAAGAGCGTCGCGAGCACCATCAGTCAAACCTGAAGCATTGCGATCAAATAAAGCAGCGGCAAGCTCGGTCACTTCTTTACAAATCTCAGCTTCGTACATGGCCACATCTAATGTCATCGTACGAGAATCTGAACCAGCTTTGTTAGAGACATTTAGCTGAACGGTATACGAACCGGCTTTAGGAAAGGTGTGTGACGGAGATGCACTGCTGCTTGTGCCACCATCGCCAAAAGTCCAAGCGTATGACATCGGTGTATCTCCATTTACGGAGGCCGACAAAGTCACCGAGGTTTGCGTGTCAGGCGAATTGTTACTTGCACGAAGACTAACAATGGAAGCGGCCACTGCCGGGTTCATAACAACTACTGAAGCTGAACTTACGTCAGTCGATTTCCCCTTACGGTTAGAAGCCGTAACAGCAACGGTGTAGGTTCCGGGTGCAGAGAAGGAATGCGAAGTCGTCGTTCCTTTAGCGCTTTTACTGTCACCGAAATTCCAAGAAACGTCTACCGGAAGTTTCGCTTTTTCATTGGTGGTTATTGCAAAGTTACCGTTCTGATTCGTCAAAAGACTATCAGGCGCGGTCATTGAAAGAATGTCGACAGGAACGCTTTTGCAGCCGGTAAAGATCATTCCGGACGCAAATAACGTCAAGACAACAAGATTGGAGAAATACTTTCTTGACATGTTAGGAGTTGGATGAGGTTGCAGTGTTCCGACATTGTGCCGGATATCACAGTTTGGCGCTTGTAACGACTAAGAGAACCAAAGTGTTCTCTATCAAAACCTAACAGAGGCAGCCTTAATAAAGAAGGCAGCCTCTTAGGTCAAAGTGGTGTAAAAAGCGGTCGCAAAACAGAAGACTAAAGCGCGTTTACGTGCTTGTCTAACTGACTTTTGTAGTTTGCAGCTTTATTTGAATGAATCAAACCTTTGGACGACATGCGATCCAACATACCTTTGATGTCATTTAACATGGTGCGTGCCTCGGTAGAATCTTCGATTGTACGAAGTTTTTTGATCATCGTGCGCATTTTGCTACGATGAACGCGATTACGCGCGCGGCGGGATTCGGTCTGGCGAGCTCTTTTGGCTGCTGATTTATGCTGAGGCATAGGGCGTACCGTACACTAAACGGAATTCAACGGAATAATTTCAGAGCCTATAAATATACGGCATCTTTAGCGTACGTGTCAATTCCTTGTTGCATTAAGGAAACTTAGCGAGAAGAGGGGGAGTTTGCCTCTACAAGCACATTCGAGCCATATTTATGCTTTTATGAAAAGCCTTCTCTCTGAATTCATACGTCAAATTAGTCGATCTTTTACTTTTGTGGTAATGGATGCTGAGAGACTGAAGCAGCATGGCGTAATTACGTTAAAGCCGTTAACCATTTTAGTGGTGACCTCCGCTTTCTTGTTTGTACTATTTATGGCCATCCAAGCCGTGCTACTTTTTACTCCCCTCCGCGATAGCTTGCCTGGAGCTAGTTCCGAAAATATGAGGAGTGAAGCCAGGCAAAATGAGCTTCGAATCCAAAGCATGGCAGACTCGCTTGCTTTACAAGAGGAATATCTTCAAAGACTTCGGGACATGATTCTTGGTAACATCCAATACGTCCCCTCGACCGCGGTCGATGAAGAGCTTCCGGTTTTTGAAGATGGAACGACGCTTGCTGATTTAGAACTCCCCGATCCCTCTGAAAATTGGGAAGACCATGTGCAACCGGCCATGCCAATTGCGCAACTAAACGGGGCGCCTTCTGAAACCCTTCCAGCATATAACACGGGACCTAGTTACCTGTCTTCGATTTCTTTTCCGGTTCTGCCTCCGGTTTCCGGCCTCTTAACCCGGGGATTTGATGCTCGGACAGGCCACTACGCCATTGACATAGCAGTGGAGGAAGGTAGTGCGGTGCGTAGTATTGGTGATGGATACGTGGTGCTCGCTGACTGGTTGAACGATGGAGGCCAAGTCATCGCGATCGCACATGCGGGTGGATTTATATCCGTTTTTAAGCACAACTCCAGTTTATTAAAACAGGTTGGGGATCGTGTACGGGATCGAGAAGCGGTTGCGCTAACGGGCAATTCTGGAGAAATAACTTCTGGACCCCATGCGCACTTCGAATTGTGGCATAATGGTCTTGCTCAGGATCCTAGAGCGTATGTTTTGGGTTGGTAGTTTTACCACCTTATTATCCTACCTTATTATTCCACCGCGACGAGACGGATCGATCAGGTTCGACGTACATCATAAAGCTATAGTCTCATGGCAAAAAATTTCTCTCCCAGCACACCTACTCAGATCAACCTAATCGCAGCCGGAACTCACGTTGAAGGCAGCCTTAGTGCCAAAGACGATACTCGTGTGAGTGGTTCCTTAAAAGGTATATTACGGGTCGATGGCAAAGCGATCATCGCCCAAGAGGGATCTGTAGAGGGTGAGATTCACGCAGAAGAGGCCGACGTGGCAGGGAGGCTGTTAGGAGACATTTTCGTAAAGGGCCGTTTGGTCTTGAAAGAAACAGCGCGCGTAGAAGGTACTATCCGGACTTCCCGGCTCATCGTAGAAGAAGGTGCCATTATAGAGGGCACATGCCATATGGGACAATTGGATAAATCTCGTGCAGACGTCCTTAAAAACGGAATGACTGGAAACGGTTCTAAGTCAGAAAATGCAGCTACCCCAAAAGCCAGCACGTTTTCGTTGATGGCAGGTGACTAAAAACCCCAAATGGCAAAATAGTCTCCATGATGCTTCTCCGTTTCTGACAGTCGGGATTAGCCTTGCCGGGGCGATGCTGTTTTATGTCGGCGCAGGATATTTGATAGATCGCTGGCTAGATACCTCTCCTCGATATTTGATAGTCGGGTCAGCTATTGGAATGGTGTCTTTTTTCATCCAATTATTTCGGATCACCAAGCTCTTATCTGCAGAGGCCAAAAAAAACCACGACGAAAAAAAGCCACCCGAATCAAATTGATTGACCCTAGTTCATCTTTTTTTCACTCCTCAGCACCGCCCATTCATTCATAATTCACCCCTGAAAAGCTGTGCGTGCCGGGCGTAGTCCTTAATTTTGGGGTCTGTTAGTGTTCACCCGGACGCCGCTATCGGTAGTGCTCTCATGACTGAAGGATTTTGGTTCAGTGCTCTTATAGGAGTTGGAATCGCAGGGCTTTATAGCCTAGCTGCGCTTTTCTTGGGAAGGATTGCCGTGGGGTCGTCTCAGAGAGCATTTATGATGCTTGTCTTGGGGGGAATGGTTGCTCGAATTTTTGTAACACTCATCCTTTTGACGCTCATCTTGCTTCTGACTTCGTTGGATAGCACAGCATTACTGGCAGGATTTTTCATCGTGTTTACGATTGGTTTAACTGCTGAAACTATCATTTTACATCGCCAACAAAGCAACATCCAGAAGAATTCAAAGGACGATAGTCAAAAAGACTAGACTTATTTAATTGGATGAACGGGCCCAAACGGCCGACGATATATATATGATGATCAAACGGGCCTCAATATTTCTTCTTCTAGCTCAGCTGGCCATGATGGCTTTGCCACCGGTTGCAGTTGCACAAGTTTCAAAAGAAGTGAAAGAATTCGATGCTCTTCATCACAGCGCGAACGCGTATTACCTAGACATTGCTCCATTTCACCCATTTGAGCTTCCTCGTATTTTTGTGGTTCAACATAAAGATGGGAGTTACGGTTTAGACCTGTTTCGTTCTACGACCTCTGCTATTCTAAACGGCCACTACACCGTAGATCATTCAGCCGGTGAGCATGGTCCTGCGAAAGACGAATCACATGAGGTAGCTACCGATGGCGGGGCCACTGCTGAAGAACATGCAGCTTCTTCTGGAATTGAGGTTACTCTTGAAGACATAGAAGGTCAATTGTTGGCAGCAGAAGGTAGCCACATTGTATTGGACCTATCTATTTCGCGCCACTTGTTTTTTGCTTGGTTAAGCATGGCTTTGTTGCTGTTTTTCATGACGCGATTGGCTGGCATGTACAAACGCGGTATCGGCCGCGATTCAGCACCGAAAGGTTTGTTTCAGAATTTCTTTGAAACGATCATCATGTTTGTCCGAGATGAAATTGCTCGTCCTAACCTAGGTGCAAAAACAGATAAGTACCTTCCGTATCTGCTTACGGCTTTCTTTTTCATCCTGACATCGAATTTTATAGGCCTTGTTCCTTTTGGAGCAACCGCCACTTCAAATTTGATGGTGACGGGAGTATTGGCGTTTTTCACCTTCGTCATAACCCAGTTAGGCGGTACTAAAGATTATTGGGGACATATTTTCTGGCCCCCAGGAGTGCCTGCGTTTATTAGACCGATTTTGATTCCAGTTGAAATAATGGGCATTTTCACAAAACCTATTGCCCTCGCAATCCGACTTTTTGCCAACATGACGGCTGGTCACTTAGTTATTTTAAGCCTAATTGGCTTCATTTTTTCGTTCGCCCAGATGTTTGGCCCAGGCGCAGGATATGGCGTAGCTCCAGTCAGCGTGGCTTTTGCACTATTTGTGTATTTGCTCGAACTGTTGGTTTCTCTAATCCAAGCTTATGTCTTTACGATGCTTTCTGCATTGTTTATCTCAATGGCGATCCAAGAGCATGATCACGGCCACGATCATGCTCATAGTGTAGGTCATGTTTCAGATCATTCAGAAACAGTATCCGCCTAATAAAAATTCTCTCATCTATTTCGTAACAAACAAACGACAACAGGAAATCTAATGGAACCTTCAGCTCTAGCATACCTCGGCGCAGGTATTGGTGCAGGTCTAGTTGCCCTTGGTGCTGGTCTCGGAATCGGTAAACTTGCTGGTCCAGCTATGGAAGCTACCGCACGTCAGCCAGAATCAACCAGCGATATTCGTACCACAATGATTATTGCAGCCGCTCTTATTGAGGGTGTTGCACTTTTCGGCCTGGTTATCTGCATTATCCTGCTTACTAAGTAAGGATTGGTGGTTTCGGCCACGAAACGATAATTGGTTCGAGTCATCTTTTTGGCACAAACTGACATGGGCGTACTTCGAAACTCGAAGTGCCCGTAAATAAACCTGTACGACCAACCATGATCGTATTAGCAGTAGATCTACTTGCTCCCGACGCCGGATTAATAATCTGGATCGGTATCACTTTTGGGGCATTACTTCTTCTTTTGAAAAAGTATGCATGGGGGCCGATTTTGTCGGCTATGACCACCCGTGAGGAAACGATCCACGAGTCTTTGTCTCAGGCAGAAAAAGCGCTGGCAGAAGCCAGACAGCTTCAGTCTGATAACAACAAAGCTCGACGTGAAGCCGAAGTTCACTCACAGGCAATCCTTCGGGAAGCCCGTGACGAAGCTGAGCGCATCCGTACGGAAGAAGTAGACAAAACTCGGGTCCAAATTAAGCAACTGCAAGATTCGGCTCAGGCTGAGATTGAGCGCGAGAAAGACAACGCACTCAACAGTCTCAGAAATGAGGTCGCGGATTTAGCCATTCAGGCTGCCGAAAAGATTTTGCGCGAAAATTTGGATGCAGATCGTCAAAAGAAAATTGTTGACAATTTTCTAGGCGACCTTTCGAAGAACTGATTTGCCCAGTAAACAATGAGCGAAATCACGATATCTCGCCGTTACGCCAAGGCGCTCGACGAACAGGCCCAATCGGCCGGTAAAAGCGAACACGTTTCAGCTGACATGTCCCTCATTAGTGATGGACTTAAGGTTTCGCGTGAGCTTGCCGGACTATTTAGTAGCCCAGTCGTTTCTCGCGAAAAGAAAGCGGACGTGTTTCGTGCTCTTTTTGGTGAACGCATTGATTCGCTTACGCTCCGCTTTCTCGAGTTACTCGTTGAAAAGCGCCGTGAGGGGTTGTTTCCAGAGGTTGTGAAGGCATATCGAGAACTTCGAGATCGTCAGTCTGGAGTTGTGGGCGTTTCGGCGCGCACGGCACTTCCACTTTCTGACGATGACGAAAAAAGATTGATAGTCTCACTTGAGAAGCTGACTGGCAGCAAAATCCGGCTCGAAACAAAGGTAGACACGTCCATCCTTGGTGGAATTGTCATCCGAGTGGGAGATACGGTATATGATGCGAGTGTAGTTAATCAATTGGCTTCGCTTCGAGAACGCCTCGAAACTGGGTCTCGGAATTAAATTGACAGTGTGATGGGCCTTGGCTCATCCGAACAGAAACAAACGAATTACGATGGCAACGGCAATCAGACCGGATGAAGTCACCGCTGTTTTGAAGCGCGAGCTTGGCGGCTTTGAAGCAACTACGGACGTATACGAAGTAGGAACAGTCCTTCAAGTGGGTGATGGTATCGCTCGTATTTACGGTCTTGCCAATGTGCAAGCCGGCGAGCTAATAGATTTCCCACGAAGTGGCGTTTCAGGCATGGTGCTAAACCTTGAAGAGGACAACGTTGGTGCTGTTCTTTTTGGTGAAGCCGATAAGGTCAAGGAAGGAGACGAAGTACGCCGTACAAAGCGCATTGCGTCTATCAACGTATCTGAAGACATGCTAGGACGCGTGATCGATCCGCTGGGACGTCCAATGGACGGCAAAGGCGCTTTCACCGGGAAAACCTATGAGATGCCGCTCGAGCGCAAAGCGCCTTCGGTAATCTTCCGTGAACCGGTTACTGAGCCGCTTCAAACGGGTATTAAGGCTATCGATTCCATGATTCCTGTTGGACGTGGACAGCGTGAACTCGTAATTGGTGACCGCCAGACGGGTAAAACGGCTGTTGTGGTGGATACGATCATCAACCAGAAGTCGACGCACAAAACAGACAAGCCTGTTTATTGCATCTATGTGGCTATCGGCCAGAAAAACTCTACTGTAGCCCAGGTAATGCGTTCTTTGGAAGAGAACGGAGCATTGGAATACACGGTTATTGTGAATGCTGGAGCGGCCATGCCTGCTCCTTTGCAGTACATCGCTCCGTTTGCCGGTGCATGTATTGGTGAATTATTTCGCGACACGGGCCGACACGCCCTGATTATTTATGATGACCTTTCGAAACAGGCGGTTGCCTATCGTCAGGTATCACTATTACTTCGTCGTCCACCGGGACGTGAAGCGTTTCCTGGGGACGTGTTTTACTTGCATAGTCGGTTGTTAGAGCGTGCAGCGAAGATCACTTCTTCCAATGCCGTTGCTAAAAACATGAACGACCTTCCAGATTGTTTAAAGGGTGAAGTGAAAGGTGGTGGTTCGCTTACCGCTCTTCCTATTATTGAAACGCAAGCTGGCGACGTTTCCGCTTATATCCCAACCAACGTGATTTCGATCACAGATGGTCAGATTTACTTGGAATCAAGTCTATTTAATGCTGGAGTTCGGCCTGCCATTAACGTAGGTATCTCGGTATCTCGTGTTGGTGGTAATGCTCAGATCAAGGGGATGAAAAAAGTGTCTGGTACACTTCGCCTTGACCTTGCCCAGTATCGTGAACTAGAAGCCTTTTCAAAGTTCGGATCTGATCTTGATGCAGCAACCCAGCGTCAGCTAACGCGTGGTGAGAAACTGGTTGAAGTGTTGAAACAGGGGCAGTTCGTACCGATGCCGGTTGAAGAACAAGTTGCCATTATTTTTGTGGCTGGGAAGGGATTGATCGACGCAGTACCTACCAAAAAAGTAAAACAGTTCGAAAAAGACTTCATTGACCGCATCAAGATGAAACATCCGGAAGCTTTGGGCTCTATCGTTTCTTCTGGGGTTGTTTCGGATGAGTTGACGGAAACGTTTACGAAAGAAGCCAAAGAACTAGTCGAACTGTTCGCCACACAAGATTAACTCATTTATTAGTCGATCCTTTTCGGACTCTAATCACAGCGCAATCCACCTGAGACTATGGCAAGCCTTCGAGACTTACGAAGCCGAATCACCTCGGTAGGTAACACGCAGCAGCTAACCCGGGCCATGAAAATGGTTGCGGCCGCTAAACTGCGTCGTGCTCAAGAGAATATATTTGCGACTAGACCGTATTCGTTCAAGATATCTGAGATCATTACGCGGCTAAAATCCCACATAGATACCTCGCTTCATCCGCTGTTTAAACCGCGTGAGTCGCCAGATAAGGTATTGTTGGTGATTATCACTGCCGATCGTGGATTGGCGGGAGCCTTCAACTCCAATGTTACAAAGCTAGCTGAACAGGCGATCAACGAAAAATATGCAGCACACCGTGATAGTGGACGCTTATTTTTAGTGTGTGTTGGTCGTAAAGGTCACGACCACTTCAAGCGGCGCGGTTATCAATTGGTTGGCGATTTTCGAGGTGTGTTCGATAAGCTTTCCTTTACGACCGCAGATGAAGTTGCATCAGTGGCCGAAGACGGATTTTTGGAAGGCAAATGGGACGAAGTATTTGTTGTCTACAACGAATTTAAGAACACGATTTCCCAAAACCGGATCATGGAACCGTTCATTCCAATTCCATCGGAGCGGTTTTTGACCCCCGTCATGGAATCAGATACGACGGATACGTCGGAAGACTCGGGGAAATATGTGGATGATCCCATTTTCGAACCAGGCGTTGACCAAATCTTGGACATTCTGGTCCCACGGTTCTTGAATTATCAGATCTGGCGTGCTTTGCTAGAATCTAATGCTTCCGAACAGGGCGCTCGCATGGTGGCCATGGACAACGCGACAACCAATGCCGGAGACCTGCTCAAGGAACTGAAGTTGAAATACAATCGCGCCCGTCAGGACGCCATTACAACCGAACTTATCGAGATCACGTCTGGCGCCGACGCCATGGAAGCGGGTTGATATAGTCTTGGTCTTATTTCAGTAGTCCTTCAGACTTTAGTTGCTCGATCATCCAATTCGTTTCCTGTTTCCCCTGGCAGCGTTTTGCTGAAGCAATGTTATTGAGTTGGCGTTCTGCGCGGTCTGTAGCTTAAACTACGCGTCTGATGCAAAGGGGCTCCGCAAGTTTTCGATGGCAACTCGTGTGTGCATTAAGGCCGAATCAACTCCATTTCTCGAGTTGTCGGGAGCGGACGTGAACAGTTGATAGTAAAATTTCTCGATGGGCGTTGGATGATCCCTTAGAAGGGAAACAGCCTTCTCTTTTAACTCAGCATCGCCTAACATTTTGGCGGTCCAAAATATTTGGGCAGCGGCAGAAGGGTCATCACCTTCGGCCTGTTCTATCATCCTTGGAAGATTACTTTTAGCTTTTTTTATCTCTCTGAGATGTCTCACCGCCCATTTTCGCAGCTTGATCCCCTTTTTCCGGGCTTGTTTCCACTCCCCTACCAGCGTCCAAGAAATCCTTTCACCGCCATAACTAATTGGTAACGATCCATCCTCGGATCCTTCAATTGCTTTTCTTACTAGCTCTTCTTCCTGATGTAGAACAATTTGCTTCACGATGGGAAGCTTTTGAAACTTGTAAACCCTTTGATGGGGTTGCAATGGGTGGTATTCAACAAATGCGTATTCGCCCATGCCAAAAACGGCCATTACGAGGACGATAAGACCATATTTCATTTCTCAACACCGGTGTAAGTCGTGCTTCCGGTATCGGCTATTGTTCGTTGGATTTTTAAAACAGTGCTTCGTGTTAATGAAGAGGGCATAATTTTTGATTTTGTTGTACACTAAGAGCGAAAGGTCTGTCCATCACATGAATTCTGGGGAATATTAAACGTGGCCACAGTAAACTTAATTGAATACGAGGATGCCTCGCCCGAAGTCCGTGCGATTTTTGATGATATAAGGGCGGTCCGGAAGACGGACTTCATCAATAACTTTTGGAAGGCCTTGGCGAATCATCCGACATCTTTAAAACGGGTTTGGAATGATATCAAAGAAGTTTTTGCCCCAGGAGAGTTAGATCCTTTGGTTAAAGAATTGATCTATATTGCAGTATCAGTAGCTAACAACTGCGATTACTGTATTCATTCACACACCGCTAATGCGGTCGCAAAGGGAATGACGGCTGGGCAGTACGAAGAACTAATGGCCCTTATTGGAATGGCCCATCAAACAAACGGGATGGCCACGGGAATGAAAGTCCCGGTTGATCCAGAATATCTAAAATAAACCACACTGTAATGACCAAATTTGCCTTTCATGACGGGGCCATCGTGCCCATTGCCGATGCCCACGTTAGTGTTACTTGTACTACTTTTCATTATGGAATAGGCTGTTTTGCCGGAATTCGGGCGTTTTGGAACGAGGAACGGGAGCAGCTTTACATATTTAGAGCAGGCGAGCATTACAAAAGGCTTTTAAATAGCGCTAAGTTTCTGATGAGTGATATTGGACACTCCAATGCAGAACTTATAGGTATTACGACCGACCTGTTGCGAAAGGAAAGCTGGCGTCAGAACGTATATATTCGGCCCATCATTTATAAAGACGATGGCGTTTTCCGCGTTCAACTACACGACTCTACCGACAAAATTGCCATTTACAGTCAGCCAGTGGGCCATTACATCAAAAAGGAAGGTGCCCTGAGCGTGGGCTTCAGTTCTTGGCGGCGGGTCGATGATAATGCGATTCCTGCTCGCGGTAAAATCTCCGGAACGTACATCAACAGCGCCTTGGCAAAAACGGAGGCCGTGATGAACGGATTCGATGAAGCGTTGGTATTAACGCAGGACGGCCACGTTTCCGAGGCAAGTGCAGCCAATTTGTTTATGGTTCGCGATGGTGTACTTATCACGCCGCCAATTACCGACAACGTGTTGGAAGGCATTACCCGTAAATCGATCATTCAATTTGGCCGAGAAGACCTTGGCCTCGAAGTCGTAGAGCGTAGCATCGACCGATCTGAGCTGTATCTCGCAGACGAAGCATTTTTCTGCGGAACAGGAGTGGGTGTTGCCGCTATTGGAAAAATTGATCACCGACTGGTTGGGGACGGCAATGCGGGTCCCATTGCGCAAAGCTTGCTGAATCACTACCAAAAAGTGGTGACCGGAAAAGTTGAAAAATATATGGACTGGCTAACACCTGTCTATTCTTAATAGAGATCGCTTTTCACCTAATCCCAAACCGCTATGTGTGTACCCGCTTGCCACGAACAGATAGTCAGATCCCTTAGCCGCCGATCGTTTTTAAAGAGCGCTTCAATGGTGACCGCGGCCGGGGCTTTGGCTGGTTGTACTGGTGTGAACGTTACGGAGTCACCTGTTTCGAAGACCATAAACTATAACCGCATCGTAGACCTTACTCACACTCTCAGAGAAGATTTTCCGACCTATTTCGGACCATCCCAACTCAAAATAGAGTCCCTGTATTCAGCTGCTGAGTCGGGTTTCAATCTGAATCAGTGGACCATAAATGAGCATACAGGAACTCATATGGATGCTCCATTTCATTTTGATGGATCCCAGACGGCCGACACCATACCCGTGTCCAAATTGGTCGGGGCACTCGCTGTGATAGACATTAGGGCTAGAGCGACTGAAAATGCAGATGCTCAAGTTACTCCCGACGACATTAAGGCATGGGAATCGGTGTACGGCCCACTTCCGGCCGGAGCGATTGTGGCTATGAATAGTGGTTGGGATGCATACGTAATGGACGGGACTCGTTTCAGGAATGCCGATGACGCTGGAGTTATGCATTTTCCAGGTTTCCACCTAGAGGCGATTGACTACATGATGGAAGAAAAGGATGTCGTCGGCATCATGTCCGACACCTTGAGTTTGGACTTCGGGCCGTCACCAGATTTTGCAGCTCATTTCCAGTGGCTGCCTAGCAACAGGTGGGGGATTGAAAGTGTGGCCAATTTGAGTGAATTGCCGGTTTCAGGGGCAACGGTTATGGTCGGAGTACCCAAAATCGCGGGGGCCAGCGGTGGTCCAAGCCGTGTGCTGGCATTCGCGCTGTAATCGTTTCATTCTCAAATCGGCTTTTGAGCGACTCGTACGGTGCTGTTCACACCTTTAGCGGCCTTTAATTAGCGGAGAAAACCATACATTTGGCATAAGATTCAGAGCTACTGAATAAATTGATGTTCTCTTCGTTGACGCAGGACCGCAATCTGCGTATTTTTAAGTCTTGCCTGAAAAAAACGCCTAGGCGTCAATTCATTCAGCATCGGCCCCGGAGGGGTGGGTGAGTGGCTGAAACCACAGGTTTGCTAAACCTGCGTACCTTTTATAGGGTACCGAGGGTTCGAATCCCTCCTCCTCCGCAAGAAAAAACCCACTCACTCATGCAGTGAGTGGGTTTTTTTGTTTAGACCCGTCAAACTTGTTTGAAAGGGGCAAACAAAAAGACCAAGCAGACGAAGGGAGTGGTTTTTTTGGCCTAGAAGAAAAAGCAGAGTATTTCAACCGTAATTTTGGAGTCATCACAACGGTTTCTGAATTACTTGGAAACCAATGCAGCGAATTTGAACGGGACGCGTTTCTCTGCGAAATCCATGCCTATCAAATGGATCAGGATGTCGTGCCGTTCTCTGTGACCCATTTCGTAACAATCGCCAAAAACACGTTGACCATCTCAACGCAGCTTTGCACGCATCGTCCGGTCGGAGGCCTCAGGAATATACTTTGTTAGGCATTCCGACAAGACATCGTTCTCTTAGTTAATCAGCGCCATTGGGAAATTTGTTTCTGCTCTGACGTCTGAGGTTTTGGTACCGGTAGTACGATCCGATTGTTGATAGAATAGCAAGAATAATCAGAACCAAGAACACAGGCTTCTTGACAGGAGATGCGAGATAAAAATAACTCATTGCTAAGACTAGTCCGATTCCCAAAATCAATGAACTCAGGGTTCCATTTTGAAAGGGGCTTCCAAATCTAGTCATATGTTTTTCCCAAATCAGAGGATGTATAAAGGCAGGTGATGTGCGGCGAGCAAGCACCCGCACTCCAGAAAGTAACTGTTTTAAATTACTTCAAACAGTCGTGCGAGTCCCTAATATACCTTTTATATGTGACCTGCCCAGGTCAGATGGTTGCTTACTGAGATAAGGATTTTTGAAGAGACATGAAGTTTTTAGTCCACCGTTCTTGATTCTCCAAGGACGGGTCTATCATCCTGTTTGTTCGTAATATGGTAGCCGAAAGTGAGCGAATGCTCGTAGTTCCGATCAAATAATTCATCCAGAAGAGTGCCTCCAGAAATAAAACTCGGACTATCAGAAAACTGGCAGCAATTTTCGCTTCTGGTTGTGGTGAATGCCTTTGTGGGGGCGATGGTGGGTCTAGAGCGGGCCATTTTGCCGGTTCTAGCTGAGGATGAATTCAGCATCGCCTCAAAAATGGCCATATTGTCATTCATTGGCACTTTCGGATTGGCAAAGGCTATCGCCAACCTCTTCGCGGGCACCTGGGCCGATCGATTTGGTCGAAAAAACGTGTTGATTGCAGGATGGTTGGTTGGGATTCCAGTTCCATTGTTGATTATGTGGGCTCCGTCTTGGTCTTGGATTGTTGCAGCAAATCTTTTGTTGGGAATAAATCAAGGGCTCGCTTGGTCGAGTACCGTAGTGATGAAAATTGACCTCGTAGGACCCAAACAAAGAGGCCTTGCGATGGGCCTCAACGAGTCGGCAGGATATGTCGCCGTTTCCCTTGCTGCCCTCGCCTCCGGTTACATTGCCGCTGCGTATTCAATAAGACCACATCCCTTCTATTTGGGTGTCGCTTTTGCTCTGTTAGGCTTGTTTCTAACCGTCTTTTTCGTAAAGGAAACGAGGGGTCATGCTGAGTTAGAAGCACGACAATTCGAAGAAACCGATCCTGTTGGCAGGCCTAGTTTCGTCCGAATATTTCGCATGACCAGTTGGGAGAATCCGAATTTGTTTTCGGTGAGTCAGGCCGGCCTCGTGAACAATCTCAACGACGGCATGGTGTGGGGCCTTTTTCCTATCTATTATGCTAGTTTGGGGCTGGGACTTAAGGAAATTGGTCTTTTAGCAGCGCTTTACCCTGCGATTTGGGGGTTGGGACAATTGGGAACTGGTGTATGGTCGGACAGGATCGGTCGAAAACCTTTGATTGTTTCAGGGATGTTGATTCAAGCTGCTGGAATTGGCCTCCTCATGACTGGGCACTCGTTCGTGATACTGGCCACATCTATGATTCTGTTGGGTATTGGCACTGCATTTGTTTATCCAACGCTTCTTGCGGCCATCGGAGACGTGGTTCACCCGAATTGGCGCGCCACCTCGATTGGCGTGTACCGACTTTGGCGAGACGGTGGTTATGTTATTGGAGCGCTGCTTGCAGGGTTCCTTTCAGATGTATTCGGGCTAGAATGGGCCATCGGTACCATTGCAGTACTAACTGCCACATCAGGAATCATTTCCAGTATGGTCATGAAAGAAACCCTCCATTCCAAGTCAGGGGCGGCGCTGCCTGATTGATTCAGTTGGATAATTTAGAGTTCTATGTTGATTTAGCGGTGGCGAGATCGCCCGATAAGAACGATTTTCTCTGATAGAAATCATTCGAAAGATTGGTAAAACATGCTTGAGCTTCCTTCGCAGTCAGAAATGATTCGCGCGTTTACGAATAGCGATGCCTCGTATGAAGGTATATTTATTACGGGGGTTTATACGACTGGTATTTTTTGCCGTCCGACCTGTTCAGCCCGCAAACCCAAACCCAAACCCGAAAACGTTACCTTTTTTAAAACGGTAAAAGATGCTTTGGATGGCGGTTTTCGTCCGAGCAAGCGGTGTAAACCCCTCGAGAACCTTGATGCAGCTCCGAATTGGGTGGAAGAGCTTCTTGGTAAGGTTGACGAAGACCCAGCCTTTCGATGGAGAGATCAAGACTTAAGAGTGTTAAATATCGAACCGGAGCGGACTAGAAAGATGGTTCAGGTCACACTATGGAATGACCTTTCATGCATATAGCCGAGCAAGGCGCCTTGGAAAAGCCTTGGGAAATATGAAAAACGGGAATAGCGTCACGGGAACGGCATTTGACGTTGGTTACGAATCAATGGCGGGATTCACTGATGCGATCAAAAAATTTACCGGCTTTGCGGCCAGCACAACCAAAGACTCAACCGTTGTGTATTTGGACCGAATAATGACACCCTTGGGTCCGATGTTGTCGCTAACGGGATATGGGGGAGGATTGCACCGGAAGAGGATGTTGCTCGCTCTGGAGACTGGTACAAAACAAGCGACTTTGTTTGAATGAGATCTGAAGTAGATCTACTTAACTTTTACCTTTGTACCCCATACCTGAAAGATGCGGGGCATGCTCATTAAGGTGCGTTTACTTTTTACAAACTTATCGAGCTCCTCGCCTAGACGGGTCATTTCAGCCTTAGTGGCCAATCCATCTTTTATTACGGCCTTGGCAATAGAGTCAAGCGTAATTTTGCTCGTCGTCTTGCCATCTCCTTTGTCAAAAACCAGGTCGGCTAACAACATTTCCACGTCGATAAGGCCTGCATCCGCCATCATAAGAGGGATTTCGCATCCAATGTTTGGATTGGTTCCATGTTTGCTTCCAAGCTGTTGATATAGTTCAACATATCTATCAAAAGCATCATTTTGTGGATACGAGAAGTGGCCCCTATAGTCGACATCTTCAATCACCAACACACCCTTAGCCTTTAATGCCGCTGCCATTTTGGCGAGCATAACATCAGGCTCTTTTAGGTTGGAGAGTAAAAACCGGGCGTAAACGAAGTCGTAGGTATTAATATCCTCGAGTTCAGTTACGTCGGCCTCGACAAAAAACACGTTGTCGACGTGCTTATCCGCTGCGTGTTGTTTTGCTAAATCGAGCTTGACAGCATCGAAATCCATTCCGACGACTCGGCCATTAGGGCCGACGAGTCGGGCTAAGTCCAGAGTAACTGATCCTCCTCCACATCCAACGTCTAAACAGGACATGCCCCGTTTTAAGCCAGCTTGACGAATCAAGTTCAGAGTGGTAGGTTTTAAGACCTGAGATATAAGACGAAAGCGTTTGTAACCCGCCTCACCGCCTTCTATGACATAATTTTTCGTGACGATACCCTCGTTCTGTCAAACAATAGCTCCCATTCGGGCAGAAGACTAAAGGTTGAATAAAAAAAACTGGTGCGGGAAAACAAGGGTTTGTTTTCCCGCACGCCTAATTTAGTTGTGTAAAAGCATTGCGGAAGGCCGAATCACCAAATTATCGATGAAAAACTCCATCATTCGGTACTGATTTATACCAGAATGACCTCTATCTGGTCCAACCTGAACGTCGAAACTCTTTCCAGCGTTTTGAAGTGCCTCGATTAGTTGCATCATATTTGATGGATGTACATTGTTATCCGCCGTTCCATAGTACAACATTAAACGGCCTTGAAGGTCGTCAACATAAGTCATTACTGATCCCTCATCATAACCAGCCGTATTGGTTTGAGGTGTTCTCATATAACGCTCTGTATAGATAGTGTCATAATGGCGCCAATCTGTTACAGGCGAAGAAGAAGAAGCTGCCTGAAACACGTCGGGATATCTCACCAAAGCCATGGCTGAGGCATATCCTCCGTATGATGTTCCATATATCCCAACGCGTGAACCATCCACATAAGGGCGTTCGCGAAGCGCTTTGACGCCTGCAGCCTGGTCATCGATTTCGACCGTTCCCAATTTCTCGTAAATGGCGTCGAGGAATCGTTTCCCGCGACCAGCAGCACTTCGTGAATCGAGAGAGGCGACCAAAAATCCATATTCCGATAATGAACTGCTAGCGCTAAATGTTTCGCGTGCGCCGTTGGTTTTAGGTCCCGCGTAAACGCTGATCAGGAGCGGATATTCTCTAGCAGGATCAAAATTTGATGGTTTGCTAAGCATTCCGTATAAGTCAGTCACTCCATCGGCAGCTTTGAACGTAAAGAGTTCGGCGTTGTGTAAGCCCAATTCTCTGAATTTCGTCAAATCGCTGGTGGCCAATTCCGCCAAGACCTTCCCTGACTGATTTATTAAGCTAGAAACAGGAGGGATTGCGTGTGTCTGAGCCACATCAACGAAATACTTGTTATTTGGCGATGCTCTAATGGTGTGGTTAAATGCCGGGTTCGTAATACGTTTGTCGCCTTTACCGTCAAGTCCAACACGATGGAGCTGCATTTTCATGGGGTTGTCCCCGGAACGGGCCATATACCACAACACATTGTCTTTTTCATCTACGCTAGTGATACCGGCTACTTCAAAGTTATGATTGGTTAAAGTCGCCAATAACGTTCCACTCAAATCGTACAAATAGTAATTGAGCCATCCTGTACGTTCTGATTCCCAGATAAATCGCTGTCCATCAGCCAAAAATTGCATGGTAGGCGTATTATCGACCCAACTTTCTGGCCACTCTTCTCGGACCACCACGCGGCATTTTCCTGTTTCTGCGCTGCAAGCAGCAATTTCCAGAATGTTTTGCCAACGATTCGTCCGATTTACAAGCAACTCTTTTCCATCCGGAGTCCAAGAAGCGTTGTAGGTGTAGTGGCCTATAACGTCATCGGACATTGGTTTACCATCTCGAATGTCCATTTTTACAGTTTTGGCGCTAGCGACATCGTAGGCGAATAAATCTACAATTGGATTTGTAACGCCTGCTTTAGGATAAGCTTCAATATCCAAAGAGCTTTGAATCTTGGTTTGATCCATTTGGAGCTGATAATCGGGCACTCCGCTGTCATCAAATCTGAAATAGGCCACTTTCTGGCTCGTAGAGGACCACCACATGGCAGTTCTTTGTCCGAGCTCTTCGCCGTATACCCAACTCGCGGTACCGTTTTTAATCCTCGTTTTTTCGTTGCCATCAGTAGAAAGTGCCTTTTCATTCGAACCGTCAACATCGCTAAGCCACATGTTTTGGTCACGGTAGAATGCCTTTAGTTTTCCATCAGTGGATTCCGCGGAATCAAACTGTCTGCCTCTGGCCGGGCCACCAGCCCTTCGGCCTCTGCCCGCGGCGGGGGCAGCTTCGCCTTCGATCTCGATCGTTTTTTTCTGTTTGATGTCGTACTTAAATAATTTCCCGTTGTAGGTGTACTCAAAAGAACCGCTGTCATCAGCCCATGTCGGATTGATGCTTCCCGATATGATTGACCCTTGAATCTGCGGGCGCATACTCTCAAACTGCTCGTAACCAGGCATGCTCTTAATCCAATCCTGACCATTTGCAGGGACTGTTGCAATAGTCAATAAAACCATCAGTCCTACATTCAAGAAAATCGAGCGGTGGAACCGTTTATACATGGTGTTTCTTTAAGAAAAAGGTTCAGTCTGCGAATTGAATCAGCGCTGGTGGCGGTAGCAGCAGAAGTTTTAATTCGCGCCAGTATACGTCTAAATAGGCTTCAAATAAATGAAAGGCAACGTGGAGGTTAGAAGCCATCCCGGAGCAATCTAGTCCTTCTACACCACTCGACAAAATCTGATTGGCTAGATAACCAATAAAGTGACCATTTTTTTCAATTGTGGACATGATGAGGCGATGAAACGCTTACATAGAACTTCTTGTTATATCTCTCGCAGTACAAAGAACTTCAATGTAAAAAAAGCACCATGATATCAAAAGAACTAGTTGGAGCTTCAGTTCGCCCCATTCTGTTGTCAATTTTGGCGAAGGAAGACTCCTGCGGGTACGAAATTATCCAACGTGTGCGATAATATTTGTTTGGCCAACTCATTTGGAAAGACGGCTCGTTGTATCCGGTTCTCCACAGATTGGAAGACGAAGGATATATCGAGTCGTATTGGGTTCTTACTGACGCAGGCCGAAGACGAAAATACTACCGATTGAGTTCTGGCGGGACCGAACAATTGGCAGCAGAACGAGATCAGTGGCTTCAGATCGATGCCATTTTGGCCCGTCTTTGGGGACTAGAACCTAGAATTGCTCTGTAATAGGAATTGCGAAAACTCCGTCGGAAAAATGCGGAACTCTATTTTTGATCTTGAACCGGCAATCGCGTCATGGAGACATGCGCTTCGGATGCGGCGCACTTTTTTAGACGATGATCTGGATGAATTAGAAGACCATCTTCGGAAAGAAATTGAAAGACCTAGGCTAGGTGGCTTGACCGAAAAAGAAGCTTTTTCCCAATCAACAGTGGCGCTGGGAACCCAAGTGGAGCTGGAATCTGCATTTGAACCAGTACGATTCGGTCGAAACAAAAGAAAACAAAATTTTAAGAGTGAAGTGCTTTTCGGAATTTCTATGATTGGTCACTACTTGTACATCGCGACCCGCTCCTTCAAAAGACAATTTGCCCAATCCATGATAAATGTTGTCGGTCTTGCTGTGGCCCTGTCAACCTGTCTGTTTATTGGGCTGTATATAAATGACGAACTGAGCTTCGACAAATTCTATGACCAGTCAGATCAAATATTCCGAGTGCAAACCCAAGGTATAGGCGGAAAGTCTGCGTTGATGCCTGCCTCTACTTCCGACTTTCCCTCAACGTCCATGCCGGGAGTGATTTCAACAATTCACGTCGATTTTGTAGCATCCATGACCACTCTTCCACTTGTGAGCTACAATAGAATCATGGAGAAATGGTCTGTTTTTTATACGTATGTCAAGCTAACCAGAGAAACATCATTACCTGCGCTTTCACAACTTATGCACGCGCATGCGTCGAACATGGACTCTGCCGCATCAGGTGAATTGATTCAGTTTAAGCCAATAACCAGAATCCACCTCTATTCAGGCCTTTCGAATGAGTTGGAAACAAACGGGGACATCCGATATGTTTTTTTGCTCGGTACCCTTGGTCTACTTCTTCCCAAAAACTCTCCAGCAACTCCTCGTTTTCAAGCTTGTGGAGCACAGGATAGAGCGTGCTGGTGGTCCATGAAATATCCCCATCTGTGAGTCCATGCACGCGTTGAATTATTTCGTATCCGTAGATCGGCCCTCGAGTTAGTACCGAGAGGATGAATGGTTTTAAGGATGCTGCGACCAATGACTTTGGAATCATGTCAATGTTTTTTGAATGAAATGGAGGCTACGTCGTGTTGGGACATAGGCTGCGTCGCGGTACGACATAGTTCAAAAAATTTCGCTGCAAGGTCACGAATATAGCGTTCTGGAGTGCGTAATTTAAAGTCATGCTGACCAAACGAATCATACCCTGCTTAGATATCAAGAATGGCCGCACCGTAAAGGGCGTAAATTTTGTGAACCTCCAAGATGCTGGGGATCCCGTCGAGTTAGCGGAGGCGTATGTTCAGCAGGGCGCAGACGAACTTGTTTTTTTGGACATTGCAGCCACTTTGGAAACTCGTGGGACGCTTATTGACCTAGTTCGTAGAATTGCAGAGGTCATTAATATCCCATTTACAGTTGGTGGAGGCGTCAGAACGGTAGAAGACGCTCGGGCTCTTCTAGCCGCCGGAGCGGACAAAGTGGCCGTCAACTCATCCGCCATAACTAGCCCACAATTAATTAGCGAAATGGCAGCTCAGTTCGGAAGTCAGTGCGTTGTTGTAGCGATAGATATTCGATTGCTGAATGGTGAATGGATGGTGCATTCTCATGGCGGTACACTTCTGACGGCAAAGAAGGCAGACGAATGGGCAAAAGAGGTCGAACACCTGGGTGCGGGCGAGATTCTTTTGACTTCCATGGATCATGACGGCACTAAATCCGGTTTTGCCCTCGAAATCACTCGAAAAATCTCCCAAGCAGCGTCTATTCCGGTTATAGCGTCTGGTGGGGCAGGAGACATGCAGCATTTTCTGGATCTTTTCGGAACGAATACGGCCGATGCTGCGCTTGCGGCAAGTATTTTCCACTTTCATGAAGTTGCAATTCCGAAACTCAAATCACTTCTTCAGTCCCATGACATTCCGGTAAGACTATGATTTCTCTATTCGAAACTGGCCAATCTCTGCGATTCGCTGACGACGGGTTAATTCCTGCTATAATCCAAGATTCAATCACTAAGAATGTGCTGATGTTGGGATATATGAATGAGGAAGCCATTTCGCTGACCCGTTCCACTGGATTGGTCACGTTTTTCAGCCGTTCAAAAAACAGGATTTGGCAAAAGGGAGAGACGTCCGGTAATGTGTTGCGCGCCAAAGAGATACGGGTAGATTGTGATGGAGATACACTTCTAATATTGGCCTCTCCTGTCGGCCCAACTTGTCATACGGGCACCGACACGTGTTGGGCAGAAGAAAATGAAAAATCTCCAATCTCCTTTTTATCTGATTTGGAGAATGTAATAGAGGCGCGAATTGAAGCTGGCGATGAAGCTTCATATACGATGCAGTTGATCAAGTCCGGAGTGAAGCGAATTTCGCAGAAGGTGGGTGAAGAAGGCCTCGAAACGGCTCTAGAAGGCGTAGTTGGTACGGATGAACAGCTCTCTGAAGAAGCTGCCGACCTAGTCTACCATCTTTTGGTACTGCTTCAAGCAAGGAAATTGAGATTGGCAGATGTTGTCGCCGTGTTGCAAGAGCGCCACGGCGCCTGATTAGATGCGAGTAAATTCCGTTCATTAGGGGCTGAAGGCAACTGGATTCAAAAATCCGACAACTGGCAAAAGGTGTTGGAAACGGAAGATTGAAGGCAGGTAGATTCCGCAAGTCAAAGTAGAATCGTATTCTACACCGACGCCCATTTTTTGACCTTGCCCAATTCGCCGATTGGCTTTAACCGCCGCCCATGAATCGTTTTTACTACGTAGTTCTACTTACTTTTATGCTGGTATTGCCCGAGTCGGCTCTGGCGCAGCAGGCTTTGATTCGCGGTTTTGTAACGGACGCATCTTCTGAGCAACCCCTTCAGGGGACCACCGTGGCTCTTTTTCAGTCTGACCGGCTTGTTTTGGGCACGGCGACCGATGGGGACGGTTATTTCATTCTAAATCGCATTCGGCCGGGGACGTATGAGTTAAGAGTTTCCTTTATTGGATTTAGTGATGTTCGGGAAAACATGACTTTTTCTGCGGGTGAATTGATCGAACGATCCTTTGTTCTTTTGCCCAAAACAGCTGAGATCGGAGAGTTGGTTGTTGAGGCGGAGAAGGAGGGAGGCGTCACAACGGTAATTGCCGGGCTGGAATCCGTCGTTCCAGCTGAAATACGACGTGTGCCGGTTCCAGGAGTGTCAGGCGATCTTGCAGCGTATCTCCAGACCGTCCCAGGCGTTGTGGTACAAGGAGATCGGGGTGGGCAACTGTTTGTTCGGGGTGGCGCCGTTGACCAGAATATGGCGTTCCTAGACGGTATTCCGGTCTACATGCCATTCCACATTTTAAGTGTTTTTTCTGCGTTCCCTGAAGAACTGGTCGACCGGGCCGACTTTTATACCGGTGGATTTAGTGCGCAATACGGGACCAGAGTATCGTCCATGTTGGACGTGCACGCACGCAACGGGAATAAACAAAATTTGGCCGGTTCGCTGGCCCTTGCTCCATTTTTAAGCTCCGCCACCATCGAGGGACCACTGGTCAAGGGACGTGTTTCAATGATTGCCTCCGTCCGCCAGTCATTAATTGAAGAACTGTTTCCCTCCTTGGTGGGCCAAAAGATGCCGTATCGTTTTGGTGACCGATTTGGGAAAATACACGCGCTGCTGGGTTCAAGTCACTCCATTTCATTTACCGCTTTGGATTCAGAGGATCGAGGCGATATAGCCGGCACCAAAAAGAGTGTTTTTGGCGAAACAGAAGCTTCTGAAATCACAGATAGCACCGAAGTCGCATGGACAAATCGCGTTTTCGGAGGTACCTACACGTACCGCTCAAATCGAATTCCACTTGTAGCCGTTGTAACCGCAGGTTCGTCTCAAATGACCAATGAATTCGGTCCTGAGGACGATGTCGAGCGCCGGTCCACCCTCGAAAGTATCGACGTGAAAACGAGGCTTACCTATCAGTTAAAAGGCGCAGACGTGTCGGTGGGGTCGACCTATCGCAACACTAAATTTTCCCTTCTATTGGATGATTTATTTACTGAATTAACCTCCACGAAAGACGAGCTACAAGAGATCAGCTCCTATGCCGAGAGTACATTCGAATTGGCCGGGGGCAATGTCAGCGTAAACCCGGGTGTGCATGTCTACACCTTACCGGAGCGGTCACAGAATTGGATCGAGCCCCGATTTAGAATGTCGTATTGGCCAATGGGGCGGACCGGACGGCACCAAATCAATGCCTCTTGGGGGATCTTTCATCAAGCCATTTCCGGCCTCTCTGACGAACGTGATCTGGGGAATATTTTTTATGCCTGGGTCACAACCCCGGAAAACGCCAAAGCTACAGAGGCCCAACATGCCATTTTGGGTTGGAACGTGAAGCTTTTTCCATGGATGAATGCGGCACTTGAAGGGTATTACAAGTCCTACGATAACTTGTCCGTACCCATTTTTAGCCCGTTTCCGAAGTTTACGACCACTCAGCAGGCTGCAAAGGGGACAGCCTTCGGATTTGATGCTCGACTAAACGTAGAAAACCGACCGTTTTGGTTCGAGTCTGTATTTGATGGATACGTTAGTTATGCATATTCCAAGGTTGAATATGAAACGGCATCGTACACCTATAATCCATCGCACGATCGCCGTCATCAGCTAAACGCCCTCCTTCATGCTCAAAAAGGTGAAGTTGGGATGACCGTCCAGTTTCAATATGGATCTGGCCTTCCGTTCACCCAGTCTGGCGGTTTTGATGTGTGGTACCTACTTACACCGGGTGTCGACGTGACGAAGGAAGCAGGAATTGACAGAATTTTGTACTCAAACCCTTATTCTGGTCGTCAACCAGCCTACTCTAGGGTTGACGTGTGGTTGGAGCGCCGGGTCGAAAAAGGTCGCTATGTAGTCACCATGAGAGCGGGGGCAGTGAATCTGTTTAACCGTAACAATCTGTTTTATTACGACCTGTTTACCTTTAAGCGGGTAGATCAATTACCCTTTCTGCCATCCGTTGGGTTTAAGGTTGAATTTAGATAACAAAAAGGGGGATCGACGAAGTCGATCCCCCTTTTTTCTCAAACTTTCTTTCTAGCCAATGCTGGACGTCTTAATTAGTAAAGACAGAAGCATCTAGGCCCGGAATGATGCGGAGTGCATTTTCGTAGTAGACCGCCTTCAGTACATCATCCGGAAGATTCATTCCGTACATCCTCCACTGAGCATGGTATTTCCTGTAATAAGGGAAGTACTCGTCCGCCGTTTCGAGGGTGCGGAAATACGTGTCGAACTCGCTCACTCTGTATGTGTCTTTTCCAAACAGGATGCGGTCTTTGTATTTGGTCAAAAACGCCCGGCCTGCAATAGGCTGACGTCCGAACTCATAAATGACAGCCGCAATTTCACTGTACATGTTGGGGTATTTATCCAATAGTCCACCCATTTTCCCTAAATCGTTTCCGATCCAGCTCATATGTGCGCTGATAAACGTGGTCTGAGTGTGTTTCTCAATGATGCTGTACTGCTCATCCATAATGGACTGAAACGAAGGATTCGTTTCTGGAGCACGGAGCCGGCGCGGATTAAGTTCTAACTCGAGCCATTTTTCATTGAACTTATCTTTGGGCTGCCAGAAATTGGCGGGATCGGCCGAGTGGATAAGAACTGGAATACCCAGTTCACCACATAGAGCCCAAATGGGATCTAAGCGGGTGTCGTTTACCGCAACTCGATTGCCATCCACGTCCATCACATCCATACCGAGATTTTTGTAGACTTTTAATCCACGGGCACCGGAAGCTACATCGGCTCTAAGTTGGGCAACTGCATTTTCAGTCCAATTGGGCGCTCCAACGCTGTCAAAATCAACGTTGGCGAACGTTACGATTCGGTTCGGATATTTTTTCTCCATATTGGAGACGGCTCCAGCTAGGTTTTCTCCCCAACCTCCTGAAAGATTGACCAATGCACCCATGTTCATTCCATCCATTTCCATGATCAACGTGTCAACGGCACCCTGGGTCATTTCAGGAGCCCGAAACCAGTGGCTGTGTACGTCAACAAATGGAAATTTGGCGCGAGTAATTGGATGTTCTTCGACCACAAGAGTAGAACGAGGCTCAAAATCTTCTACCGTCATGCCTTCCGATTGTGCTGCAGATTCGTCCTGCGCCGAACAGGCGGCTAAGAGAAACAGTAGACACAGGGCTGGTGCTATCTTCATCATAAGGGGGAACTCTCAGGGGTAATCCGTCGAACCATCGACAGATGGATGGGTACATGTTTCAGAACAGTACGGATCACGTCTTTCTTCGTTTCCTAGGACCAATCCGAACTTCATTTTACGACTTTTTCCTCAAATGGCACACCTTTAATCCGTTGATTCCAGCAGAACAATCTCCTCATTCTCAATTGTTAAGTACAGAGCAGCCGTTTCAGGTGGTCTCTGAATTTCAACCTACTGGGGATCAGCCGCGAGCAATTCAAGAACTATTGGAGGGCCTGAACAGGGGGGAAAGGCACCAAGTTCTCCTTGGCGCGACTGGAACGGGTAAAACGTTTACGGTCTCCAACGTCATTGCCCAAGCAGGCCGACCAACCTTGGTCTTAAGCCACAACAAGACGTTGGCGGCGCAGCTTTATGCAGAGCTTAAACACTTTTTCCCAAATAACGCTGTTGAGTTTTTTATCTCCTATTACGATTACTACCAACCGGAAGCCTATATCGTGCATTCCGACACGTACATCGAAAAGGATATGTCGGTCAATGATCAAATAGATCGACTACGACTTAAGGCAACTAGCGCCCTCGTTTCCGGACGAAAGGATGTGATTGTTGTAGCAAGCGTTTCGTGCATATACGGCCTTGGATCGCCAGACGAATACCGGAAGCAAATTGTACAGCTCAAAGTTGGCGACACGGTGCAGCGCAACGAGTTGCTACATGGATTATCCAATATTTTTTACTCCCGCAACGATGTCGAGTTTATTCCAGGCGCATTTCGGGTTCGGGGCGACGTAGTTGAAATTTTCCCGGCTTACTCGGAGACAGAGGCCTATAGGATTGAATTTTGGGGCGATGAAGTCGAAAAAATCAGCATTTTTGAGCCTTTGACCGGACGAGAAATCGCCGAAGATCGATACCTGACAATCTACCCCGCCAAGATTTTTGTTACGCCAAAAGACCAGATAGCCAAGGCCATTGCCACGATCGAAGAAGAGTTGCGTTGGCGCCTTGCCGTTCTACAAGAAAACGGGAAGATGCTGGAAGCGCACCGTCTCGAGCAACGAACGATGTTCGATATTGAGATGCTGCGAGAAGTTGGATATTGTTCTGGAGTCGAAAACTATTCTCGGCATTTAACGGGTTCCGCCCCCGGAGAGCGTCCGAAATGTCTTTTGGATTACTTTCCGGATGATTTTCTGATGGTTATTGATGAAAGTCACGTTTCCGTTTCCCAGGTACGGGCTATGTATAATGGGGATCGATCACGCAAGCTCAACTTAGTTGAACATGGCTTCCGGCTTCCTTCGGCTCTCGACAACCGACCCATGACCTTTGAAGAGTTTGAAGAAAAGCAGCATCAAGTCATGTATATCAGCGCTACTCCAGGCGATTACGAATTGGAATTGACAGGCGGTGTTTTTATTGAGCAAGTTATTCGGCCAACGGGAATTCCTGACCCAGAAGTGGTTGTCCGGCCAAGTAAAAATCAGATTGATGATCTGTTAGAGGAAATCCAGATCGTCACAGAGCGGAACGAGCGTGTTTTAGTGACCACTTTGACTAAACGAATGTCGGAAGACCTCGCCGACTACCTAGACGGGTACGGAATCAAGGTCCGCTACCTTCATTCCGATATCGTTACGCTCGAAAGGGTTGAAATTCTTCGCGGACTGAGGCTAGGCACTTTTGATGTGCTCATAGGTGTCAACTTGCTTAGGGAAGGTCTTGATCTCCCGGAAGTATCCCTTGTAGCGATTCTTGACGCCGATAAGGAAGGATTTCTTCGCTCTGATAAATCGCTGATTCAGACTGCCGGCCGCGCCGCCCGAAATGTTCGAAGCAAAGTTATACTGTATGCCGACAAAATTACCGGCTCTATGGCTCGGATGATGGAAGAGACTGCGCGTCGGCGAGAAATACAGGAGGCGTACAACATCGAGCATGGTATTACCCCGGTCACGGTCAAAAAATCGATCGACCAAATTCGCGAGGGTACGGCCATCGCGGACGAGCGTCATGAAGCGGGCGGTCCATCTTCTCATTACTATGACGGGCCTGATCAATTAAAAGCTGTTGCCGATCCGCTAATGAAATATCTGACTAACGATCAGAAGCGGGACATGATCAAACAAATGAAGACCGAAATGATGGAAGCTGCTTCGAATCTGGACTTCGAACGGGCCGCAGAATTACGAGATACTGTGGCTCAAATGAAAGCCAGTCTGAAAGAAGACAAATAGCCTATAACATTCCAACGATTCCGACTCGGATCATGGCTACAGCGATGGCGGCAAGAAACAGACTTGTAATTTTTGCGACTGGCTTGGCAGGACCGGACCCAAGTTTTTCAATCAAAGGGGGCCCAATCATGAAACCGATGGTCACTAGGCTCAAATTGAGCAAAAGTGAAACTAGACTCGGCATGTAACCGAAACTTTGTTGACTTACGATGATCGTAGTAATAGCGGCCGGGCCAATAATCAATGGAATCCCAATAGGAACGATTCCAATACTTGATTCTGTATTCTCGTCCTCGACAGTTCCCCTTTGACGATAGTCGCCAAAAATGAGATCGGTCACGGATAAAATCAATAAAATTAGTCCACCTCCCACTCTCAAATCGTTCACCGTAATGCCTAAAGCGCTAAAAATGATTTCGCCGGCAAACAAAATCAAAACAGCAACGGCAAATGCAGTCGAAGAAGCCTGGATAACAAGCTTTCTGCGGGCTTTCACGGTCATCCCGTCCGTCATACTCATAAAAATGGGTAGGATGCCTGGAAGGTTCACTGCCACAAAAAGAGGCAAGAAGGATTCGATGTACGGATTCAAGTCAAATGTCATTTATTGAAGGGCCTCAATACTATATTCCCACTGCCAAGATGCACGAAATAATTACTATGATTCGAATATTCACAAGCCTTTTAGTTGGCACACTTCTTATTTCTGGATGCGAAAGCCAACCTGTGGCTGACACTAGTCCGGATGAGGTGTTGTACTTTGAAACCCTTGGAATGGGTCAAAATGGCTCTGTTCGGGATACACTGGAAGTGATCTTGAAGGACGAATCATCACTTCAAGAAATGCTGGCCAAAATTAGGCCGTTGGGTCCAATTCCGGAGGTCGACTTCACCCAAGTGATGGTGGGCTTGATCGCCGTACCAACCGAATCTGGCGGATACGTGGTAGAAGTAAAATCGATTGAAAAAACAGGTGATCACATAACCGTCAACTACGAGTTCGCAACCCCTGGCCAAGATTGCCTGACCCTACAGGCCTTGTCGTTGCCGTTTCAACTCGTAATAATCAAGCGAAGCGAAGGCCAAATCACGTTCGTTCGAACCTCAAAGCCGTATAGCTGCGCTTTATAGGGTGCTTAGATAGCTACTACCTGCACTCTTTAGGAGTCGGCCATAACTTTCGCAAGAGTTGGATTTGGAACAACTACATCCGTTTCGATTTTGCCGTCGCGAAGGCGAATAATTCGCCGAGCATGTTGAGCGACTTCTTCTTCGTGGGTAACCAATAAAATGGTGTTACCGGCTGCATGAAGAGCCTCAAACAAAACCATAATTTCATTGCCTGTTTTAGAGTCCAAATTTCCCGTTGGTTCATCGGCAAGAAGAATCGAGGGATCGTTCACTAGTGCCCTTGCCACTGCAACGCGCTGGCGTTGTCCCCCAGAAAGTTCGTTAGGTTTGTGATCCATGCGATCACCAAGTCCAACGTTGACCAAGGCTTTTGTTGCCATTTCAATTCGTTTGGACTTTGAGATTCCCGCGTAAATGAGGGGCAGCTCCACGTTTGAAAGGCAATCCATGCGAGGAAGCAAGTTGAACGTTTGAAAGACAAAACCGATTTCGCGATTTCGCGCAGCTGCAAGCTCATCATCATTCATATCACTTACATCCTGGCCGTTAAGGATGTAGGTCCCACTAGTTGGGACATCAAGGGCACCAATGATATTCATCATTGTCGATTTGCCAGACCCTGATGGGCCCATTATGGCTACGTATTCGTTTGGGAAAATCTGGATAGTCGCACCGTCCAGAGCTCTAACCGTCTGCGTACCCATCTTGTAGATTTTCTTAACTTCTTTGAGCTCAATAATGGGCTCACGCTGACTCGTATTTTTCATATTATCCACCTTATAAAGTCAGCTAACTATCTCTCTGTTGCGAAGCTCGGTCGTTTCTGTTCAACTATTGCATCATTTGGTTTCAAGGTGGCGGAAATGACACGATATGGCCCAAGAACCACCTTGTCCCCAACGCTAACCCCTGAAATTATCACGTAGTGGGTAGCGTCTGAGATACCAGTTTCAACTTCGACCATTTTGGCTTTGCCATCCTCCAGGATAAAAACGACCCGGCGAAGGTCTTCATCTCCTATTTTAGCTGTTCTGGTCGAATCGTCTGCCGTGCCTCCCTGAGCTTTTTTCAACTTAGTAAAGTCGCGAACGGTCACCGCCTGAATCGGAACAGCAGTGGCCCCAGTAACAGTGTGAGTAAAGACATCTACCGTGCCGCTCATTCCTGGACGAAAATTGGGCATTAACGTTGATGAAACCGGTACCTCGTTGTTGTTAACGATGTCATCTGCACCGGATTTGTCAAAAGACATGTTATGGGGATCCAAAATTCGAATTTTGACCAGGAAGTTGGTGATCTGTTCTTGCGTTCCCTGTCCCTGCACCCTAGCTGAATTTGCAATCTCTGTGACCACACCTTTAAACAGGCGGCTTGGATACGCATCAACATCTACGGACGCCGTGTCGCCAACAGCTACGTTGACAACATCATTCTCGTTCACGTCCACTTCAAGTTCCATCAAATCCAATTTGGCCACTCGCATCATCTCCGTCCCCGTCATTTGGGTCGTTCCGACTACGCGTTCTCCCAACTCCACATTCAATACAGAAATAGTACCATCAATTGGAGCGTAAATCGAGGTTTTCGACAAATTCTCCTTGGACTCTTTAAGTCTAGCAGCAGCAATCAGGACATTGTATTCGGCGGACTCAAGAGAGGACTTTGCGGCTTCAAAGCGGTTTTCAGACGTTTCAAATGCCGAAATTGAAATGGCTCCCGAATTGTATAGGGCTGTTTGGCGTTTGTGATCAGAATCAGCCTGAAGCATATCAGCTCTTCGCTGAGCTTCAGCGGCCTTGGCCTGCAAAACAGACGCGTCAGCTTGATCTACTTGAGCCTGGTAAAAATCGGGCTTTATGCGGGCCAAGAGTTGTCCGCGTTTGACTTTGTCGCCTTCGGCGATGGGCAAAGCAACAATTTCTCCAGAAACATCAGGGCTGATTTTAACCTGGATTTCTGGTTGAATTTTGCCGGAGGCCGTAACAACTTGAGTGACAGTCCGAATCTCAACACTTCCAATTTCAACTTCGACAGTTTTGTCGGAGGAGCCTAATATGCCAGTTGCCTTAACTGTGACGCCAACAACTACAATAAGGATGATTAAGGCACCAACAATAAATAAGATGCGTTTGGTAGCGTTCTTTTTCTTCTTCGCCATGGGGAATACGTTGTGTGGGATAAAACAGGTTGGACCCTAGGGATTAGTTAAACAGGGGTTGTCCGGGGTCAAGAGTACCGAGATAATATTCTATTACTCGGTGTTGAAAATGGAATTGGAAGACTGCTTGAGCGCGCTGGCTTGCAGAATCAACAAATCGGGAGCGAGCTTGAGTTAATTCAACCAAAGTCGAAGCTCCGACATTGTAGCGCTCTTGCTCAACTTGCAGGGCTTGATCTGAGGCTTGTAATCCTTTTTGAGTTACTTCCAGTCTTTTAACGGCAGTTTGGTAATCGAGATATGCCTGGCGCACTTCGATGGCCACATTCTGTTGAAGGTTTTCTAAATCAAGTCGGGCGTTAGCATACTGCACTTTTGACGCTTCAATATTTCGTTTAGTATTGAACCGGTTGAAAATTGGAATGGACAGGTTGATACCGACTCGTTCGCTCCGATTGTTGTCTAACTGGTCGTTGAAGTTACTTTGACCGTTGGACGAATAGCTAGAACTGGCGCTGGTCGACATACTTAACGTAGGCAATGATCCCGATTTTGCAGATCGAATGCTCTGCTCGGCAGCTTCGATCGAAAATTCCTGTGCTCGAAGATCTGCTCGGCGCTCAAAAGCGGCAAGCAACAAATCCTGAGGGACGTAGGTGCGCGTTTTAACAGATAGTTCAGCCGCATCCGGAGCAAGAAAATTGTAATCCGAAAGTGGATCAAGATGAAGAACCTGGATCAGACGGGTTTTGCTGACTTGATAGTTGGATTCAGCATTCAAAAGCTGGGCTTCAGCGTTTGCTAAAGTAGCTTGCTGATTGTACGAATCTGAAATAGCGCGGGTACCTACCCGTACGAATTCTTCGATTTGTTCAAGAAGTTTAGTCTGGGATTCTACATCTTCTTGGCGAATTTGAATGGTTTCTTCCGCAAGGATGACATTCAAGTAGTTGGAGATTACGTTGAACACAACGGTCTGACGTGTTCTTTCGTATGAAAATTCTTGGGCTTCAAGTGTTGCACGAGCACCGGCCAAGGTCGCGACGTTTGAAAAACCTGCAAACAAGCTTATGCTTGAACTGGCGGACAAATTAAATCCGTCGTTGGATGCATTTACGAGCCTTCCGGTCGTCTGGTCAAATTGAAGACCATAATTTCTGTTAGCTCCCGAGGACATGTTGAAGTTCGGCAGGAAATCCATTTTCTCGGATTTTACGGTCAATTCTTGTAGATCGAGATTGTTTTTTGCTCGAAGAATCGTCACGTTGCGCTCTAGGGCAATTTGGACAGCTTCATTAAAACTAACATCCCGCACCTGTTGGGCCTGGACGTTGGGTGCAGCGAATCCCCAAAAGAGGGCAACTAAAAGGACAGCGTGCAAAATGGTATTAAGAGGACTGGACATAATGTGTCGACCGGTCATAATTCTGTTCATAAGGGTTCTGTTTTTCTAAAGGAAGAGTCGAAGACTATTCAAAAAGCCTGTTTTTTCCACATGATTTAGACGTGGGACAGAGACACTTCATTCCTTATGTATTGTTACGTCTTTGGTAGCAGGTAAGAACCAATTAATAGGTGCTTCGCATATTGTGAAGACACAGGCGTCTACGGAAGGTGACCGACACTGTTGCAAGATGATGTGAATGGTTTGCAGAGATTCCAGAGATTCTCGCAATCTTGGAATTGAGGGATCAGCACGTCTGCATATTAACTTCCGTCTCCTTAATCTGCCAAAAAAATCTAGGAGTGCAAAGATGATCTCAAGAAAGGACTTTCGTCTTCTATTGGCAGGCCTATTTTTAGTGGGTTCAGGTTGCCAAAAAGACGTCGAAACCGTGTCCGTACCACCGGCCCCAAAGGCGGAAGAGTCGAAAGGGGTAATTGATCGATCTCAATTTCTTGAGGACATCGTAATCTCGGAGATTGGGTTGCTTGGAATGCCTGAGGGATCACCATTTTCCATCGATTTGGTCAAGCAGGCGATTCCTGGATATGACGTTGAAGAGGCTGAAGATGGATCAGATGGACGGATTCCGCCCACCGAAATCTTGAATCAATGGAAAATTTCGACCGTATTTTGGTCGTCGAAATAGCAGGTGACCTTGCGGTGCTAGACTGGTTTTATTAAAAAGTGGCCCAGGCGCACATTCCAGATTATTTTTTCGCGAAACAGTAATACAGGCCGTTTCCACCAGAAGCCTGAAGATTGGCTTGGCTACAACCACGGGATGCGTGCGCTGAATTCCAAGATGTTGGGTTAGCTCCTCCACCTTGGCGGTCATGATGGCCTACCAGTGCACTACCGTCCTCCGAGCTCGTCCAATTGCTACAGGTTGTATCGTCTTCTCCTACGAGAAATAATCCTTCTAGTGTTGCTCCGGTCAGAATATCGTGTGTGTTGGGAGAATCTCCGCGACCGTTTACTACATTTCCGGCCTCATCCAAAGAAGCTTCTTTTGTAAGATTGGCCTTGTCGCTGTGTAAATCATCAACCGAATTAGCGATGAGTACTCCTTTGGAATTGTGCCAAGGACCTGATCCAATTCGGTCGCGGGCGTTTATGGCCTCGGAGCCATCTGAAGGTGCTGCGCTCAGATACGCGGCCCATTCCTTGCCTTCTGAGCCCGCTGCTTCTGCGAGCAGCATGCAAAAATCGTCTGCCCCTTCTAGTCCGCCCAAATTTGCACCGTTGCCTGGACCTGAGCTCGTAATAAAGAAACTCATGTCCGGATAGGCTTTTGGATCTTGGGCATTGGCTTGCGCCGCCATTCCGACGGTTATGACAGCAACGATCAGAGAAGTTAGAAGTGATTTCATTGTGGATTTGGCTGGTAGGCGGGTAGTTTCAGTAGTTGAGTCTCAATAATAGGATTTGAACACCTACGATGAAAGAGATAATCAAATTCCTTATTGTACAATCGAAGTTTAGCCAGCGAACCTCGGAAGTGCCGCACTGAAGCTGGACGTCATTGAAGAGTCACACAGAGTTTACTTATGTCAACTACTGCAAAAGGTACTTTTGTCGTATCCCTAAAACCGCTTTCCTTCGAGAATGTGGAGCACAACACTTTTTTTGCCCGCATGTCGATTGATAAAGAGATTGAAGGAGATCTCACCGCAACAACCAAAGGACAAATGCTGGCTGCCAGAACGGGTGTGAGCGGATCGGCGGGGTATGTGGCTCTTGAAGAAGTGACCGGCAGCTTGGAGGGACGAGGCGGTACTTTTGTGCTCCAGCATTCCGCGCTTATGAATAAAGGAATGCCTAGTATGCAGATCACAGTCGTTCCTGATTCGGGGACCGGAGAACTGGAAGGGTTAACGGGTGATTTTAAAATCGATATTGTAGAAGGAAAACACTTTTACGAATTCA